>SESF01026937.1_pt1 | contig 72390 bp, 60 predicted proteins | sample 3171521 | NCBI WGS metagenome assembly SESF01 (sample SAMN10866945, study PRJNA518727) | freshwater metagenome | biome: subpolar coniferous forest; feature: holomictic lake; material: water; isolation source: holomictic Lake 227, 6 m and 8 m depth | place: Canada: near Kenora, Ontario | collected...
GCTGGCGCGACTTTGCTGCGCAGATCGTGATGGACGAGCGGAAGAAGCTTTGGCGCGCGGTGCATGACTTGAAGATGGAACGTCCGATGATTATGGTCGAGACAAGCTCGGTCGAGGGGTTCGTCATGACGGAAGACCTCGTCTGCCAAGATCCATTTTTGCGCGCAGTTGAGCGCAATATGGTCGAGACGATCCGCCATGTAGAGGAAGTCGGGGACGACGTGGTGGTGGAACCCTACTACCGTTTGGGGTGGCAGATGACGCTGCCGGATTTCGGCGTCCAGGTCGAGACCAAGCCTGCGACCACGTCGACAGGCGAGAAGTCACTGGGCTACAGCTTTAATTTCCCGATCAAGACACCAGAGGAGATCAATAAACTGAAGCAACGGAGCTTCGGGGTCGACCGTGAGAAAACATTCCAATTGAAGCGCATTCTGGAAGATGTGATGGGCGACATTCTTCCGGTCAGAATTGGCAATTACGATCCATTCAACGTGTATCCGGGCGACGACGGCTGGACAGGGATGTTCTTCTTCGGATTGACGTGGCAGATCTACCGTTTCATCGGTAACGACGGCTTGTTGTACTGGCTTTATGATGCACCCAAGACCATCCATGCGCTGATGGCCTACATGCTGGATGACCGCACGCGACTCTTCGACTTTATGGAGCAGCAAAAACTCCTGGCCTTCAATACGGACAACCAGATGGCGGGACCACGGGGCTATGGTTATGCCTCGGAACTTCCCTCTCCTGATTCGACGGAGCCCGTGACGTTGAAAAATCTTTGGGGCTGGGCAGAATCGCAAGAGACGACCTGCATCTCGCCAGAGATGTTCAAGGAGTTCTTTCTGCCCTATCTCGCAAAGCTCAGCTCGAAATTCGGCCTGATCTACTATGGTTGCTGCGAACCGGTGCATGACCGGCTTGACCTGATCATGGCGGCGATCCCCAATCTGCGTTCCGTCTCGGTCTCTGGCTGGGCCGACTTCCAGAAGATCGGCGAGATGTTGGGCAAGTGTTATGTCTATTCGCGCAAGCCGTCACCGAACTTTCTCAGCGGAGCGAATCCCGATTGGCAGGCGGCAGAAATGGACATGCGCAAAACTCGCGCTGCCACAAGGGACTGTAACGTGGAACTTCTCTTCAGGGACTTGTATACCGTGAACGGGGAACGGGGCAGGCTTGCGAAATGGGTCAAGATGACGAAGGCGGTGTTTGATATGTAAGCCCACCGGCCGTGGGCGGGTTAGTAGCAGTAGGCAGTAGCAGTTGGCAGTAAAATGCCCCGGGGACAAACCGTCTCGGTGAGCCGCAGTGCCCAAAAAATAAGGCAATAACGCAATAAGGCAATAAGGCAATTTTTCGGTTAAAGACAAAGGGGGACAACTTATGAACAAGAAGACAGTAATACTGGCGCTCTTATGCGGCGCCTTGAGCGGCGTTTCAGGAGCTGCGAGCGACAAGCTGGCAACGGGCTTCCTATCGCCGCCCAAGGAGGCGCAGGTGTGGTGTTACTGGTGGTGGCTCAACGGCGCGGCCAGCAAGGAAGGGATCACGCGCGACTTCGAGCAGATGCGCAAGCAGGGCATCAGCGGTGCGCTACTCTTCGATGCCGGCGAGGCGGGCAAGGATGTGATACGCGGGCCAGCTTTTATGAGTCCCGAGTGGCGGGAACTCTACAAGCACGCGGTGCGTGAGGCGGATCGCTGCGGCATTGTCTTGACCGTCAACCTCTGCAGTGGCTGGAATGCCGGAGGGCCGTGGATCACGCCTGAACATGCCGCAAAAAAACTGGTCTCTTCGCAGACAATCGTCAAAGGCCCCGGGAACATCTCTGTCACCCTGCCGAAGCCGCAGGCTGTACACGGCTTCTACCGTGACATCGCAGTCCTCGTTTCTCCTACGGAAGAGTCCACCTTTACAGGCAAATGGAGCGCCAGTTCGCAGTTTCAGGATTACGGTCCGGCTCTTGCTGAAGACGGAGATGACACATCACGCTGGATTTCCAACGGCAACAAGCCAGGCATGGGGCCGACGCCTGAGAAGCCGGAGTTTCTCCAGTTTAAGCTAGATGCGCCCCAAGTGGTTGGGGGTGTTTATGTGAAGACCTATCCGGAATGCGGGCCTAAAGAGGTTGAAGTGCAATGTTCGGATGACGGTGCGACCTTCCGTCCGCTCAAACGCGAGACTTTTAAGCCGCTGGAGGCGAAGGCCATTCTTTTTCCGGAAACTAAGGCCATCCTTTTCCGCGTCGTGTTTTTGTCGGCGCATCCCTATCGGGGCGAAGCGAGTTGGAATGTCCAGGTCAGCCATATCGAGTTGCTGTCGCCAAAGCAAAAGACGCCAGCGTCTGCGGCATGGAGTTCCCGTGCGGCAATCGATGTCACGTCGTTATTGACTGCGGACGGCAAGCTGGCTTGGGCGGCGCCTGCCGGCACCTGGAAAATTTTGCGCATCGGCACCACGCTCCATGGCAACAACATCAAATGTGTCGGCTCTGGTCCGACCGGACTGGAGATCGACACGATGAGCGCGGATGCGATGGATGCGCACTTCGCCGAGACAGGCGCGAAGCTGCTCGCCGATGCCGGTCCGCTGGCAGGCAAGACACTCCAGTATTTTCACATCGACAGTTGGGAACTGGGGCAACCGACTTGGACGCCAAAAATGCGCGAGGAGTTCCAGAAGCGGCGCGGCTATGATCCGCTAATCTGGCTGCCTGCCGCACTGGGGCAGACTGTGGACTCGACTGAAGCGACCGCCCGCTTCATGCAGGACTACCGCCGCACAGCCGCCGACCTGGTGGCTGAGAACTACTATGGACGACTGGAGGAGTTGTCGGTAAAGGGCGGTTTGCGCGGTACCCATCCCGAGTCCGGCGGCCCCTTCTTCTCCCACTGGATCGACGCGCTTCAGTGTCTGGGCAGAACAGCCATTCCGATGGGCGAGTTTTGGCGTCGGAACTACGAGCCGAATGGCGATGTGACGCACAGCGATAACCCCAGCCTCAAGCAGGCTGCCAGTGCCGCTCACATCTATGGCAAGCCGCTCTGCCAGGCCGAAGCCTTCACCTCGATGGCCGCGTGCGATTGGACAGCCGAGCCTTGGATTTTCAAGGACATCGGCGACAAAGCCTTCTGCGAGGGGCTGACCCGCAACGTGCTCTGCTTCTGGGTTCATCAGCCCAAACTTGACGCGAAGCCAGGGTTCCAGTGGGTTCACGTCGGCACGCACTTTGATTGCAATGTCACCTGGTGGCCGTTGGCGGACGGGTGGCTGACGTACTTGGCGCGCTGTCAGCTCATGCTGCGTCAGGGGTTGTTTGTTGCAGACTTCGCCTACCTTCAGAATGAAGCTGTCCCTAGCTTCATTCAAAAGCGTCCCGCACAGCAACCGCTCCGCCCTGCCGGCTTTGACTATGATGTACTCAACGCAGAGGTGCTCCTGACGCGCGCCACAGCCAAGGATGGCCGCCTGCTGCTGCCCGATGGCATGAGCTACCGCTATCTGGTCCTGCCGCATGAAGCTAACGCTATCCTTTCTCCTTTGAGCCTGAAGAAGATCAATGAGTTGGCGGCGGCAGGCGTGGCCGTCATCGGTCCAGCCTCACGACTCGCTGATGTTCCGAAACTGCGCCAAGGGGCGTTGGATGCCATTACTCTCGCTGATGGCCAACGGCCCGACATCGAGTTTCACACATCTGTATCGGGCGCGAAGTTCGACTGGATCCACCGCCGCGACGGAAAAACAGAGATCTACTTTGTCAGCAATCAAAGCCTCCTGGATATCCAGGTGCCGGTTGCCTTCCGCGTGAAAGGCAAAGTGCCTGAACTCTGGGACGCGGTGACTGGAAAGATCCGTGCACTCCCTGTCTACAAGGCGACAGACGACGGGAGGACGGAGGTGCCCATGGTGTTTGCGCCACGTCAGTCCTTCTTTGTCGTCTTCAGGGGTCAGGGGGCAGGGTTCAGGGTTCAGGAGAAAGGGGTCAATTTCCAAGAACTGAAACCCGTCATGGACGTGACAGGTGCGTGGGAGGTGACCTTCGATCCGAAGTGGTTCTATCCAGTCAGCAGTCAGCCGCCGCAGTCGGCAGTCTTGTTTGAGAAACTGGAAGACTGGACCCAGCGCCCTGAAGCAGCAATCAAACTCTACTCCGGCATCGCCATCTATCGTAAGACATTCGATTTCCCCCAAGTTTCCACTTTTAATTTTTCACTTTCAACTTTCTACCTCTCGCTCGGCACAGTCAAGAACGTCGCCTGCGTCCGTCTCAACGGCCATGATCTCGGCACCGTCTGGACAGCGCCTTGGCAGGTCGACATTTCCAGCGCCGTGAAGCCGGGTGCCAACGTCTTGGAGATCGAGGTAGCCAATCTCTGGCCCAACCGGCTGATCGGCGATGCGACCCTGCCTAAAGAGCAGCGCCGCACCGTAACGAATGTCCGCACTTATGATACCCAGGAAACAGCGAGTTATGGCTGCAAAAAATGCGGGACTCGCAAAAAGGACGGGAAGCCAGCCGAGTTGCTTCCCTCAGGCTTGCTCGGACCCGTGCGCATCCTCGTGCTGAAAGGAGAATGATCAATGAACGCTGACTTGAAAAGGCCGAACAAGGAACGCTTGTTGACCACCTTGCGGGGTGGGATACCCGACCGGGTGCCGAACTACGAGATCCTGATTGAAGCGCGCAATGTGAAGGCGCTGCTGGGGCAAGACGTGGGCACAACTATGGCGGCCTCGCGCGGTGATTCCGCAGAGGCGCTGTATGCGCCACCGATGGCGCCCGAACAGTTCGCCGAGATCTGCCAGAAGACCGGCATGGACGCGATGACGCTGGAATCGTTGTGGACACCCTTGAAATGGCGCGATGATCAAAGCGGGTTGCACGTCATCAACGACCGGCGCATCAACGAATGGGAGGACTTGGAGAAGGCGATTCTGCCGAACGAGAAGTTTGATTTCAATCCCCGCCGGGAGGTCATCCGAAATTATGTGCGCGTCGCGAAGCAACAGAACCTGGCGGTCAGTTGGTGTACCGGCGCATTTTTCCAGTGTAGTTATTTCTTCCTGTGCGACTTTAATGAGTTTCTGGTAAAGTTCTACACGGATCGCAAATTTGTGGAGACGCTGTTTGATATCTGTACAGACTATTACGTCAAGATGGCCGAGATCGCCGTGGAGGAAGGAGTTGACGTGTTGTTCATGGCGGATGACATCGCCTTCAAGAGCGGGACATTCGTCGAACCTGCGTCCTTCAAGGAACTTTGGATGCCACGTGCAAAGCGTATCATCAAGGTGGGCAAGGACGCGGGGCTGCCAGTCATGTTCCACTCATGCGGCAACCTAACAAATGTAATGGACGGCATCATCATGGAATTGGGACTGGATGCCCTCAACCCGATCGAGCCCTACTCGATGGATATTTACGACATCAAGAAGCGGTATGGCGAAAGGCTCACGCTGAGTGGCAACATTGATGTCGCGGGGCCTCTGGCGTTCGGGACGCCCGAGCAGGTACGGGAAGAGGTGCGACAGCATATGGAACGGCTCAAGCCAGGAGGGCGCTATATTCTTTCGACCAACCACAGCGTCATGGATGATATTCCACCTGAGAATTTCAGGGCTATGCTCGATGCGGGGCTGGAATTCGGCGTGTATTAAACCTGTAATAGTTGTTATTAACCACATAGAACACATAGACCGCAAAGAAAAGAAAAATGAAGAATCCTAAAACCGAGAAGAGTCAAAAGATGAATCGCCTGCTTATTGGGGTACTATTGCTGTCGCATGTTGCTATGGCAGATGGACTCTCACTGGAAGGCGGTTTTTTAAAGCCGCCTGCGGAGGCTCGGCTTCACGCTTACTGGTGGTGGCTCAATGGCAATGTTACCAAGGAGGCGATTACACGCGATCTTGAGGCCATGAAAGAAAAGGGCTTCGGCGGCGCGTTGATCACGGATGCTGGTGGCGCAAATCAGGACGGTAATCTGCAAGTGCCCGCAGGGCCGGTGTTCGGCAGTGAGGCGTGGCGTGAGCTTTATCGGCATGCCCTACGCGAAGGCGCACGGCTGAACGTAGAGATGGCGTTGAATATCCAGAGCGGCTGGAATCTCGGCGGGCCGCGCGTCACACCCGAAGATGCGGCGAAGATTTTGTGTTACACGGAAACAATTGTCGAGGGGCCAGGACCTGTGACGGCAAATCTCGCGGCACCCCAAGCGCGGAACGGCCTTTTGCGCGAAGTGGCCGTGATGGCCGTACCCGACCGAATGACTAAAATCGCAGGCGAGGTCACCGTCTCTTCATCGCACAAGGACTATCCAGTTTCAAATCTGCATGATAGCGCCCTCGGGACCTTCTGGGTTTCTGACAACATTGCTTCAAGCACGAACACGCTGGCCTGGATTCGTGTGGCGTTTGACCGCGACCGGCCCGTCACCGCACTGACGTTAACCGGGAGGACGAAGCACGGTCCGAGAGCTCTGGACATCTTCGCCATAAACGCAGACGGAACCAAACGGCGCATCGCCGGAGGCAGCGTCGGGGTGGACGGGGTCTGGCGTGCGGCTTTCAAACAGCCACAGATGCTTCGCCAGTTAGAATTCAGCGTCAGTGATGCGTACGATTCTAATCCTGTCAACGGCAAGCCCCGTAATGTGCAGGTGTCTGAAATCAGCGTGTCGGGCCCCGGCTGGCAATGGCCTGCGTCGCTGAACCCTAATCTTATCCCTAATTGGGAAGTGAAAACGCTCTATCGTCCGGTAGGAGGCGCAAATGCGGACCTGTCGATGCTGGTCCCCGGCAAATCCGCGCAGGACGAGCCTCAAGCGCTTGATCCTGAACAGGTGACTGACGTGTCTCAGTTCGTCGATGCGAAGGGCAAATTGACGTGGACGGCACCGGCCGGAACGTGGCGAGTCTTCCGCTTCTGCTACACTGTCGGCCCGGGGGCGAGGGTTTCGACGTGCAGCCAAGGCTGGGGCGGGCTGGCGCTTGATCCGATGGATGCAGGCGCTTACCAGCGCTACTGGGATGATGTGATCGAGCCGCTGATGTCCGATGCGAAAGCCATCCCGAGTTGTACGCTCCGCTATCTCCATACCGACAGTTGGGAGATTGAACCCTATAACTGGACCACGCGCCTGCCAGAGGAGTTCCGCAAGCGCCGCGGCTATGATATGACTCCCTGGCTGCCGGTACTCGCCCGGAAAATTCTTGTGAGCGTGGAGGCCAGCGAACGCTTCCTGCATGATTTCCGAAAGACTGTGGGAGAACTGACAGCCGAGAACTATTACGGACCCTTCCTGGCCAATGCGCACCGCCACGGACTTCAGGTGCGAGCCGAATCCGGCGGACCGCACGGCGTACCCATCGATGCCCAGCACTGCCTGGGCATGATCGATGCGCCGATGTCGGAGTTCTGGGCCACGTCGTGGCGCCATCGCGTGCCGGACCGTGCGCGCTTCTTTGTCAAACAGCCTGCCTCCGCAGCCCATACCTACGGCAAGAAGATTGTGGCAGCAGAGGGCTTCACCACCATCGGTCCACACTGGCAGGAGACCGTCTGGGACAACCTCAAGCCGAACTTCGACCGCGCGTTGTGCGAAGGGCTCAATCAACTCGTCTGGACGCTCCTTACCTGCTCGCCGAAAGAAATGGGAATGCCGGGGCAGGAGATGTTTCCCGGCACGCACTTCAACCCGAACAGCACGTGGTGGCAGCAGTCCGAGGGATTTCTCTCCTATATCAACCGTTGTCAATGGGTGTTGCGGCAAGGGCTCTTTGTGGGGGATGTTTTGTATTACTACGGCGACCTCGCACCGAACTTTGCTGGTCTCAAGGCGATTAACCCCGCAGGCCTGCCTCCGGGATATGATTACGATGTGGCCTCCGAATACGTGCTGCTTAACCGCGTGTCTGTCAAGGCTGGTCGGATCGTCCTGCCAGATGGCATGAGCTACGGCGCGCTGGTCCTGCCCCTGCACCGAACCGCCTCGCTGGCTGTGCTGCGCAAATTGCGCGAATTGGCAGCAGCCGGTGCCATCCTCATCGGGCCGCGCCCGGATTCCAGTTCAGGACTGTTGGCGTGGCAGAAGGGCGACACCGAGACACAGGAGCTGATCCATCACCTGTGGGGAAGCGATTCCCAGAAGGGGCTGGTGCAGCACGCTACTGCCGTTGCCTGGCTGAAGAGCTCCAACCTGATGCCGGATTTCGAATATACAGACCACGCGATGACAAATGCACCACTGGATTACATTCACCGGCAGGATGGCGAAACGGAAATCTATTTCGTAGCGAACCGACAAGCAACAGCACTGCGGACCGACTGCCTGTTCCGCGTGAAGGGAAAGACGCCTGAACTCTGGGACCCAGTCACTGGAACACTCCGTCCACTTCCGGTCTTTCAAGCGACCCAGGACGGCCGGACAGAAATCTCCCTTGCCTTCGCGCCATGTCAGAGTTTCTTCATTATCTTTCGCAAGTCCCAAGTCGCAAGTCCCAAGTCCTTAAAAGAGAACTTCCAAGAGCTGAAACCTGTCATGGGATTGACAGGGTCATGGGACGTGACGTTCGATCCGGCCTGGTTCTATCCAGTCAGCAGTCAGCAGCCTCCTTCGCCAAGGCTACGGCGGCCGGGGGGGCAGTCGGCAGTCGTGTTCGAGACCTTGACGGACTGGACTCAGCGACCTGAAGCAGCGATCAAATACTACTCCGGCCCTGCGACCTACCGAAAGACTTTCGATTGGCCGACCTCCGACCTCCGATCTCCGACCTCCCTCTTCCTCAATCTCGGCGCAGTCCGAGAAATGGCGCGCATCAAACTCAACGGTCATGATCTCGGCGTGGTCTGGTGTCCGCCATGGAGCGTGCAGATACCTGAAGGAACACTCAAAGAAAAAGACAACCGTCTGGACATCGAAGTCGTCAACTTCTGGCCCAACCGGTTGATCGGCGACGCCAAGCTGCCGCTGGATCAGCGCCGGACCAAGACAAATATCACGAAGTTCTACGAGCCCAAAGGTGATAAGCACTATACGACTTTGATGCCCTCTGGGCTTCTCGGTCCGGTGATCATCCAAAAGGCTGTCGATAAATACTAACGCAAGGAATACTGGAATGTTGGTATGTTGAAATCGATCAGGAGTAACCGGTTTCGTATGGCTAGCTGCAAGCCTGGGCGTATAGGCGTCCTCGCCTGTACGGCAACTTGCCCGCCGTACGCGTATTCGCGAAGGCGGAAGCCTATTGTCTTGGGCTGGTCCGGCAGCGTCCGGACCAGTGAACAGGCGGGGACCCTCCTACGCCAAGGCTACGGCGCGGCAGGCGCCTATTCGCCCAGCAAGGCATCCAACCTCAACATTCCAATACTCCAATTAAGTTACAGGGAGATAAGTATGAAGATGCATAAAATGACAACGTTATTCATGGCCGGGTTACTCGGAACGTTTATGAGCGGCACCATCTTGGCGGCAGGTAACCTGCCTCGGGAATTTGCAAATCCGCCGGACAGTGCGAGGATGTGGACGTGGTGGTTCTGGTTGGGGGACAAGGTGGACAAGACGAGCATCACGGCAGATCTTGAAGCGTTGAAGGCGCAGGGCATCGCTGGTGTGACGGTGTATAGCCTCAGCGGTCCGGGCGTTCCGGGCAAGGGTCCCAACTACATGAGCACCGAGTGGCGCGACTTGTGGAAGCACACATTGAAGGAGGCGGAGCGGCTGGGACTTGGCGTTAGCACCATGCTCTGCAGCGGATGGAACGCGGGCGGTCCGTGGATTCAGCCCGAGCAGGCGTGTAAGAAGCATGTGCATGCCGAACTCGTCCTCACAGGTCCGCAACACTTCAAAGCGAAGCTGCCATTGCCGGGCGCAGACAAGCGGTTCTATCGCGACGTGGCGATCCAGGCGTTTCCTGTTACTGCTACTCCGGATAAGCCAGGCATGACGCTCACTGCCAGCAGTTCGCATAAAAATTATCCTGTAGTTCAGGCCGGGGATGGAGATGGCGAAAGCTTCTGGGTCAGCAATGGCGAGAAGCTAAATGAAGGGCCGAGCAAAGATAAACCGGAGTGGCTGAAAATTGATCTGGGGGAAAAGCGCGTGGCAAAGAAGGTGACCTTTCAGCAACGTCACGGTTATGGTCCCAAGGATGCGGAGCTTCAGATATCAGACGATGGGACGACCTTTACAACGGTGAAGGCACTGGTGATGGAAAGTGACAAATCTGCAGAGATCCAATTGCCGGATAAACCAGTTCGCGCCATTCGACTCTTCATGACCTCCACGTATTCGCCACAAAGCGAGAACGTGCAGATCTACGAGGTTCTCGTTGACGGCCAGCCCCTGAAGCAGAGCGGCCCGTCGCCATTAATGGCGTTGAAGGCGCTGAGCAATACCGTCAACGGTGGGGCTCCGACAAAGGAAATCAATGGGGCGGTGCTGAAACCCTTGCCGCTGGAAGAACCCGGTACAGCGATTGCACCGGCATCCATTGTCGACTTGACCGCCCGCTGCACAGCGGATGGCGAGTTGGAATGGGATGTGCCCGCAGGTACGTGGAAAATTTTGCGCACAGGCTTTACACTGACTGGCGCCAAAACATCCTGGTCCTCGCCAACAGGAGTCGGGTTTGAATCAGACCCGCTTGATGTTGCCGCCATGGAGTTCCAGTTTGTCAATACAGCGGCGCTCCTTGCCGAGGATGCCGGACCATTGGCAGGAAAAGTTTTCCGCTCCGTGCAGATTGATAGCTGGGAGATCAACCATCCCAATTGGACCGCAGGCTTGATAGATGCTTTTAAAAAATTCCGCGGCTATGATCCGCGTCCCTATTTGCCAGCCCTTTCCGGGCAGGTCGTTGTGAATGCCGAGACAAGCGATCGTTTTCTCTATGACTATCGCAAGACCGTGGGTGACCTGGTGGCGGAAAATTATTTTGGCCGTCTCAGTACGCTTGCCACATCCAAGGGGATTGTGCAACAGAGTGAAGCCGGTGGCGTCTGTTCGCCAAAGATCATGGCTCTGGATTGCCTCAAGAATCTTGGGCGCTGCGCCATACCCATGGGCGAGTTCTGGCAGGATGGCGCCTGGGTGGAGGCGAACCAGAATAAGAATGGCAAGCAGACCTCCTCTGCCGCGCATCTTTACGGAAAAAAGATTGCAGCAGCCGAGGCCTTTACGTCGTTTATTCACTGGGTGGATTCTCCGGCAAATCTCAAGCCCACGGCTGATCGTGCCTTCTGCGAGGGCTTCAACCACTTCTTCATCTTCTCCAGTGCGACGCGAAGTGAAGATGGTTTTCCTGGAACCGAATTTTGCGCGGGTACCCACTTCAACCGCAAGATCACCTGGTGGAATCAGTCACGCGGATTCAACGATTATATCGCACGATGCAGTCATCTTTTGCAGCAGGGATTATTCGTGGGCGATGTGCTCTTCTACAACGGCGATCAATGTCCGAATTACGTTGGGCCCAAGCATGTCGATCCTTCGGTCGGTCCAGGCTATGACTATGATGTGTGTAACTCTGAAATCATCCTCACGCGCTTGTCCATCAAGGCTGGCCAGATCGTTTTGCCGGATAACATGAGCTACCGCGTGCTGGTACTGCCTGATAGTTCTACCATGCCTGTTGAGGTTCTGTCCAAGATCAAATCATTGGTGTCGGACGGCATGATTATGATCGGCCCGAAACCAGAGAAGGCGCCGGGTCTGAAGGATTATCCGACCTGCGACCAGCAAGTGAAAGCCATGGCGGATGAACTCTGGGGCGAGTGTGACGGCAAGAAGGTCACAGAGCACGCCTTTGGTAAGGGGCGTGTCGTGTGGGGAAAAACAGTCCGCGAGGTCCTCGCCACAGCAGGCATCCAACCTGACTTCACAGTTGCCGATGCGCAACCCGGTGCGTTCCTGGACTGGATCCACCGCAACGTTGACAGCACGGAGATCTACTTCATCGTCAATCGCAACAACCGCACAGAGAAGGCGACCTGCACCTTCCGAGTCCACGGCAAACAGCCAGAGATCTGGGATCCAGTGACCGGCACGCAACGCGATGCCGTCATCCTTAGCCAAGACAACGGCACTACCCGTGTCGCGCCCGACCTCCCAGCGTACGGTTCGCTGTTCGTGGTGTTTAGATCTCCCAAAACTTTGTCGCGAACTTTGTCGCAAACTTTGTCGATTCCAAATTCTGGGGCCAAAGTTCAGGAACTCACAGGCCCCTGGCAGGTGACCTTCGACCCGAAGTGGGGTGGGCCGACAAACCCAGTCGTATTCAATGCTCTGACCGATTGGACCGATCAGTCCGATCTTAAAATCAAGTACTACTCCGGACTTGCGACCTACCGAAAGACTTTCGATTTTGTACAAGTTTCCACTTTCAAGTTTCCACTTTCAACTTTTTACCTCTCCCTCGGCTTAGTCCACAACCTCGCACAGGTCCGGCTCAACGGCAAAGATCTCGGTACGGTCTGGTGCGCGCCTTGGCAAGTGGACATTACGCAGGCAGTGAAGCCCGGCAGCAACGAGCTTGAAATAGACATCATCAACCTCTGGCCGAATCGTTTGATCGGGGATGGAAAGCTTCCTCCCGAAAAACGGTTCACCCAGACGAACATCGATAAATTCTACAATGGCGAGCACAAGCTTCTCCCATCGGGACTGCTTGGACCTGTCAGGATTCTGGTTGGTGAGTAAGTACGCCGCCCGGTGTTCCACCTACGCGAATACGTCCACGGCGGACAGGCCCGGGAATAAACGAAGTAGTAACTTGTTTCGGATGGCTAGTCGTAAGCCTGGGCGTATAGGCGTCCTCGCCTGTACCCAGAAGCTGGATGCTGGTCCGGTAGCTGCCGGACCAGCGAACAGGCGGGGACGCCTATTCGCCCAGCAAGGCATCAAACCCTGTCATTCCAACATTCCAGTTGAAGTTACACGCAAGCGCTTTAGGTGAGCATGCCTTTAGGCGACTTTTCGCTGTCATCCCACCAGGATGGTTTTTTGGTGGTCATGCGAGAGATATCCTTGGAGGTCATTTGAATGCCCTTTGCAGATACGCCTTTGGAGAGCACTTCAGAGGGAGTGAATTCCTGCTGGTGAATGCGTTGACTTTTCGCGGGTTTATATTTTACATAAATGGATTCGGGCGTTCCTTCTTCAATCAACAACAAGCGGCTCTTTTCAGGTGCAAGGCGATACTCTTTGTTTTGGATTAATCCTCCAAAGGCAAAGCGTTTGATATAGGTGAAGCCGTAACTGGGTTCGGTGTATACAGCCGTGAATTCTTTATCACGATCATATAATTGGATATATTCGCAGTTTTTATCAATGAAGAACTTGTCGGGGGGAGGCAACATTTTATAATGGCCATCACCCCAGACCATAATAATCTTATCGAGGGATGAACATTTGAAAAGTTCCTCGCCTCCCCGAATCTCCGTGCCGATGTATCCGTTCTCTCGATCGATTTTCAGTGTCAATTCGGTGGCCGTCAATTCTCGAACTTCGATCTCCTCAAAGGCATCATCGTTGACTTTTGTGAGACGGGGATAGACCTTTTTGTATTTTTCAATGAGACGGTTAAGATAAGCGATCGTATAGTCATTCAAATTTTTGAGGCTGTGTTTGACCTCGCGCTCTTCTTTGAGAATGCCATCAATCTCTTCGCGATTCTTATTGATATCGAAACGAGAGATTTTGCGAATCTTGATTTGCAGGAGCTGCTCAACATCATCAAGAATGACATCACGTCTCAGCAGTTTGCGATAAGGTTTGAACCCATCGAGTACCGCTTGTTGCACAGCTTCATACGTGATCTGTTCTTCAATGCGTTTATAAATACGGTTCTCGATAAAAATCTGTTCGAGTGTCTTGGAGTGAAACAGATTGGCAAGTTCGCCCAGACGAATTTCAAGCTCCTGTTTAAAAAGGGCGATCAGTTGCGTCGTGTTCGCTTTCAGGATTTCCAAAACGGTCATTTCAGTTGGACGATTGTTGAACAGGACAACAGGACGACTTGAGACTGTTGTCTCGCAGGCTGTGAAAGCAAAAAGCGCTTGTTCAGCTTGATCCTGAGTCGCACCCGTGGCAAGCGTCAGTTCGATCTCCACTTTTTCAGCAGTGTAGTCGCTGATTTCTCGAACCGGCACTTTTTTCCGTTTAATCGCTTCTTCAATGTCATTGATCAATGATTCGGTTGTTTTTCCCCAGGGTAAGGCAGTAATGACCAGCTTATTATGATGACGTTTTTCAATGACGGCTCTGATTTTGATTTTTCCCACGCCGTCGGCATATTCTTTGACATCAATGAGACCGCCTGTCTGAAAGTCGGGATAGAGTCTGCGCGGGTTTTTTCCTTGAATGATCAAGATCTGAGCTTTGAGTAATTCGATAAAGTTATGTGGAAAAATAGTTGTGGCCAAACCCACGGCAATACCTTCAGCACCGAGCATGAGGAGCAGGGGGAGCTTGGATGGCAACAGAATGGGTTCTTTGTTTCTGCCGTCATAACTGGGAATATAGGACGTCAGTTTAGGATTGAAGAGTTCGGCACGTGCGAGTTCCGTCAGACGACATTCGATATAACGTGTGGCAGCAGCAGGATCACCTGTGTAGATGTTCCCGTAGTTTCCCTGTCCTTCGATCAGATAGCGCTTGTTGGTCAGATTGACGAGAGCATCACCGATTGATGCATCGCCATGCGGATGGTACTGCATGGTATGGCCGACGACATTGGCGACCTTGATGAAACGTCCATCATCCTTTTCCCACAGCGAGTGCATAATGCGTCGCTGAACTGGCTTCAGGCCATCTTCAACAGTCGGGATCGCGCGATTGCAAATCGTATAGGACGCGAACTGAAGAAAGTTTTCGTTCATGAGTTCGCGTAGGGGACCTGAACCGCCATGGAGCGAATGAGCAGGGGCTTCCAGGGGGGCATCCTTGTCATCACTGTCAGCTGTGCCAGGGGTTGCTGTTGGCGACACCGCATTAAACATGTCCATGTTATCAAACAAGCTTGGCGGTTCGTTCGTCGGTTCGGCCGATGGTTTTTTAGTCTTTGCCATGTTGAGAAATCCTTAGGTCAAACGTGTAAAATGGGGGAGGGGGTTACGTGAGGGCATCTTCGGTGATGACGAGATGGTTCATGATATACTGCCGACGTTCAGGCGTATTACGTCCCATGTAAAAGTCAATGGTCTCCGTGATGCCATGATCCAACGTACAATCCACGGGTGTCAGGCGCATCGTTTTCCCAATAAAGCCTTTAAATTCTTTTGCATCAATTTCCCCAAGCCCTTTGAAGCGCGTGATTTCAGGGTTTTCTCCGCAAGCATCAATGGCCTTCACACGGTCTTCTTCGGTGTAACAATAGAAAGTCTCTTTTTTGTTACGAACACGGAAGAGGGGGGTTTCTAAAATATAGAGATGTCCCTCTTTAATCACGCGATCAAAGAAGCGCACAAAAAGGGTAATCATCAGATTACGAATGTGGAGGCCGTCCACATCGGCGTCGGTTGCGAGAATCACCTTCTGATAGCGTAAGTGGTCGACGGTTTCTTCGATGTCGAGGCTTTGCATCAGGTTGTAGATCTCCACGTTCTTATAGAGCGCGTCACGTTTGAGGTCGCACACGTTGAGCGGCTTACCTTTGAGCGTGAAAATGGCCTGTGTGTTGACATCCCGTGAACTGACGATTGAGCCGGCTGCGGATTGACCTTCGGTGATAAAGAGCATCGAGTCAACCCCGGTCCCCTTCTGCTTGTTCAAGTGCTGCTTGCAATCCTTCAGTTGTGGCACACGAACAGAAATTGAACGGGAACGCTCACGAGCCAGCTTCTTGACATTGTTGAGTTCCGCGCGAAGCTTACTGGTCTCTTCAATCTTGTTGATCAGCTTGTTGGCTTCAATGGGTTCGCGATGAAACATGTCTTCGATGACACGCTTGACTTCAGCCACCAAGTCAGCACGGATTTCCGTGTTGCCGAGCTTATTCTTGGTCTGCGATTCAAAAATCGGATCTTTTAATCGGATCGCGATTGCGCCGATAATGCCTTCACGCACATCATCGCCATCGAACTTCTTTTTACTGAATTCGTTGACTGCCTTGAGAAGGCCTTCCTTGAATGCGGAAAGATGGATACCGCCATCGTTAGTAAACTGACCGTTGACAAAAGAATAGTAGTCTTCGCTGAAACGATTGGTATGAGTGAAAACAAGTTCAAGTGTTTTTGCGCGATAGTGAAAAGGCTGATAGAGCTTCTCGAATTGAGCTTCATCATGAATGAGATCAAGCAGCCCATTGCTGGAGATAATGGGCTTCCCGTTGATATTGAGTGTTAGCCCCGCATTGAGGTAGGCGTACATTTTGAGTCGACGTTCAACATGCTCTTCGCGGAACTGATATTTCTTAAAGATTGCAGGGTCTGGAAGGAAACAGACATACGTACCGTTTTTTTCTGTTTCTTTGCATTTACCACGTTTTTGGGAAACGAGTTCACCTTTGGCAAAAAAGGCTTCCGAAAACTCACCGTCGCGAAAAGCTCGGACTTCAAACGTTGTTGAAAGCGCATTCACAGCTTTCGTGCCGACACCGTTCATGCCCACGGAGAACTGGAAGGATTCGTCGTTAAATTTACCGCCGGTGTTAATGATGGAGACACAGTCAACGACCTTCCCTAAAGGAATGCCGCGTCCGTAGTCGCGAACCGTCACTTTTCCGGAATTATAATCGAGTGCAATATCGATTTTTTTTCCAAACCCCATGATATATTCATCGACTGAGTTATCGATGACTTCTTTTAATAAGACGTAAATGCCGTCTTCGTACTGGGTGCCATCACTTGTCCGCCCGATATACATTCCCGTACGAGCACGGATATGTTCAAGGGATGATAGTGTCTGGATATTATGATCGCCGTATGATTCTGCCATGATAAATAGATAATAAAAAAGAGGATTCTAAAAATACATTCAGGCCGTCAGAACTGACGGAGCCGACCGGTCTACGCAAGCACGCGCCTTATTCTTTTCGGCGTATCGATTTAATAACGACAGGCTCGACTGGCACGTTCTGATGACGACCCGAACCGCTTGTCTCGACCTTTGCGATTTTGTCAACGACATCCATTCCTTCGGTGACCTTGCCAAATACACAATAGCCCCACCCCATATCTGTCTTGGATTTAAAATCGAGATTACTGCTGTTGCGATCTTCGAGGTTGATAAAGAATTGGCATGTCGCGCTATCAACAATACTCGTCCTTGCCATCGCAAGTGTCCCTCGGGTATTGCTCAGACCATTATCAGCTTCATTTTTGACAGGCGGTTTTGTCGTCTTTTGCTGCATGTCTTTCGTGAACCCACCGCCCTGAATCATGAAGCCATCGATGACACGATGAAAAACCGTATTGTCATAGAACTTCTCATCTGCATACACGAGAATGTTCGACACCGTCAACGGAGCCTTTTCCGTATAGAGTTCCGCCGTTATGGTTCCCAAGCTTGTTTCGATTGTGATGTGCATAGTTTTTTTCTGTTCCTTAGATTCTTTTGTATCTGCTTCCGCAACACTGGGTGTATGAATCAGGGCAGAGATGAAAATAAACGTAAAAAGGACTGTTTTCATTTGAGCCTTATAATGATGGATAAAGTGCCAAAATTATACACATTCAGCATTTGCAAAGCTAGTACGAATTATGATGAAAAAAAAACGCGGGTGCCGAATACGAATACTCAGCACCCGCGTTGGGTCGTTTTATATTTGACAGTACATTATCATATTGGAGGGCAGTTGGACAACACCTTTTTTTAATTAGCGTATGTTTTTTTTGCATCCAACAATAAAAGTTATTTTATGATATGCGTAAAATGTTTTACCGCAGTGAGATATGCAGTTCTTCGCAACAAGTCTTTTATCGCATTTTCATAGATGTTCCCGGCAAAATAGGCGCTCAGATTGTCACGCCTAGCGCTGTTTACCCATACACGCCGTTTTTTTCAGTTGATAGTACGTACATTTTCTTTTCATACTAGATGTAAACGACTCATTTCGTTGTGTGATGTACACAGAAAAGCATGGAGTATCTCGAAGGCAATAAGGCTAGAAAAAATATTTAACGACGCGCAAGATGCCTTGCTTCCAGGGGACACGATGGGATACACCCGAAGCATTTTTGAAGGCATATAGGTTTGCGACGTACCAGTCGAAGTTACGCACAAGAGCATCCTTATTTGAAAACTTCGGGGTGTAACCAAGGATGCGTTCGGCCTTTTCGATACTGACAAAGGAATCTTCGCACGCGGTCTCATACACCCACTTATAAAGCGGAGAGAGATGCAAGAGCTCAAGGAATCGTAGCGTCCAGATCATCGGCGTTGCCGGGAACCCATGAATTTTTTTACCGTATCCCGCCTTGTCGAGCACGGTCTGATAATCCTCACGCATGGTTGTAAAATGTTTTGCTCCAATATTGAAGGTGTCGTTGACAATGGCTTTGTCCTGGGTCAGGGTGAGCCAGATGGCGCTGCATAGATCTTCAACATCTAGAAGTTGATAACGATTCTTCCCACTGCCTATCATGGGAAACCCATGACCTGTATGCGCCCAATCATAGAAGAGCGCGAATACACCGAGCCGCTCAGGACCAATGAAAGACTTCGGACGGATGATCGGCACGCACATCCCCTTATTGCGAAATTCAAAGCAGACCTCTTCGGCCATAATTTTCGCATTGCCATAAGGGCCTACGCCGACCATCTTATCGGTTTCAACGAGGGGATGATGGTCGGGGATACCGTAGACCGCCGTAGATGAGATCATCACCATGCGTTCGACTCCAAATTCCTGAGCGGCGTTAAGGACATTGCGCGTTCCATCGACATCCGTGGTCATGATATCTTGTTCAGAGTAGAGGGGTAGGGCTGCTGCAGTATGAATGACCCAGTTTGCTCCTTTCATGGCCGCACGGAGCGCGGGAACGTCACGGATGTCGCCCACAATGGTCTTCACTTCGTTCTTCTCTGGATAATCGAAGGGAACAAGATCAATGGAGGTAATATCGGTTATACCCTTGTTTCTCAAAAACCGAATGAGGTTAATACCTAAGAAACCACTTCCACCCGTCACAAATACTTTTTGCATCTCAAAACTCCTTTGATTTAGATAATATAGCGATCTTGCGGTTAAAAGGCAAGTAAGCTATAATTATTGGGCAAAATTACACACCCGAAGGAAACATGATTAGTTCACTCTCAGAAACAAGCATTTCAAACGCAGCAAGTATATTGATTGCCGGTGGCGTGGTTGTTCTACCAACTGACACTGTTTACGGCATTGCGGCTCATCCGGGGCAGAAAGATGCGGTTGCGCGAATCTGTACCATCAAAGGCAGACCCACGGGCAAGCCGATTGCTTTGCTTGCGTCCAAGCGTGAAGCTGTCGAATGTTTTGGCGCGCATTTTTCTGCTGTTGCTCAGCGGCTTGCTTCTGCCTATTGGCCAGGTGCTTTGACCTTGGTGTTGCCCTGCGGTGAAGGGTTTGAGGGCTTTCGTGTGCCTGCGCATGAGAGCACCTGTGCGCTCATCGCTGCCTGTGGTGGCGTTCTGCGCGTGACAAGTGCAAACCTAAGCGGTGAGATGCCAGCCACGTGCGCGGTTGCAGCGCTGAAGGATGTAGGATTGGAAGCTGATTTGGTGCTGGATGGGGGCGTATCACCTGGGGGTGTGGCCAGTACCGTTGTCAAGGTTACAGCAGATGGTGTACTCACTGTTATTCGAGAGGGTGCTATCCCAGCTAAAGATATTCTGAAGTTTAAGGAGAACGAGTAAATGCAGGATGCAAATAAAAAACGGCTAAATTTGAAATTAATCGCCTGCAATGTTTTCCAACGCGAGGCGTGCTGGTGCCTTTCAAAAACGCCGCATCTGGTTGATCCCGTATTTGTTGAGCTTGGACTTCATATTAATCCAGCTTACTTACGGGAACGCCTTCAATCCCTCATTGATGCTGAAGACGCTCACGATATTCGTCATGATGCGATTCTCTTGCTGTATGGATTATGCGGGAATGCTGCAGTCGGACTCCAGGCGCGACGGACACCCCTCGTTATTCCCAGGGCTCATGACTGCGCAACCGTATTGCTGGGGAGTGGGGAGCGCTATCAAGTTGTTTTCGGCGATAATCCAAGTCGCCCTTTCTCTTCAATTGGTTACCTGGAGCGCGGCAGTGAAACCTATCGCACTGAAGGAGGTTATACCGGTGTGGTCGGAGATACTTATGAGTCTTATGTGGAGCGGTATGGAGAGGACAATGCGAAATACCTTTGGCAGACGCTTCATCCAATAAGGGAAGATGAACCAGCACTGTTTATTGATGTCCCCGAAACCTCTCATCCCGATGCCTTGATTCGTGCCCGTGAACGACTGGAGTCGGATGGTGCAGGACGTGTCTGGAAGGTGGAAGCTGGAAATATACGCATGATTCAGCAACTCATCAATGGCGTGTGGCCTGAAGAGGAGTATCTGGTCGTTCCTCCCTTCAACATTACGCAAGGTGTTTATGATTTAAAGACTGTCATCGCTGCTTCGGCAGTACCATGACTGACGCATCGTATTGTACAACATGTATGAACTTCTAACCAAATTTCTGAATGCATTGCCTGAGGAGGATGTCATTCGTGTTCTGAAACTCACCTTTCTGGTCTTTTTCGGAATCGTAGCGCTTGTTATTCTCTTCGCTCCGTCGCCATCCCCGGGAAAGATGACCTACCGCTTGCTCCGCACAGGGATTGTTATCCTTTTCGTGGCCGTATTAGTCTACCAAATGACATGGCAGATTGGGGGTTTCTACAAACGGGACTTTGTCCGTTTCATGCGCCGTTATGACAAGCGACCCAATGCTGCGACTCGTCAGATTATGCGCGGACCGATTCTTGATTGCCGTGGACTTGTTGTGGCTGCGCCACGTCAAGGGGATATATGGGGCAGGCGTTATCCCTTTGGAAATGCTATGGCTCACCCGGTGGGTTATTATCATCCGCGTTGCGGGATCACAGGTATCGAATTGTTATATGATTCAGTTTTGAATGGGTATCCGCAGGAAGAAGATACGCTTAAAAAAGCAAAAGATCTTTTTAAAAAGCGCGCAGAGGAAGGACAGTCTGTGACGCTGACGATTGATGCGCGATTGCAAGAAACAGCATTTGATTTGCTGAACGGACGTCGGGGTGCAGTTATCGTGATGCGTCCGGTCTCGGGGTCTATTCTTGCCATGGCCAGTTCACCCGGATTTAATCCACATGATCCAGGGCCTGCTTCCATCGAAGAGAATATGCCCGCATTAAATCGCGCAACACAGGGCCGCTATCCGCCAGGTTCCATTTTTAAAATTCTGATCGCCACAACCGCGCTCATGGAAAAGCGTTCGCCTATCTTTGCATGTCCCGGTATGGGGTATATTGCAGCAGCAAACACCCCGCCTATTCGGGATAGCGAATACTTTTCCTTTGAGCGACGGGGCGCAGTATGGCCAGGGTGGGGAAATCTGAATATGCGTGATGCCTTGATCCATTCTTCTAATGTGTATTTCTCACAATTGGGTGTCGCCTGTGGGCCAGAAGCGTTTAATTCCATGATGCAGCGTATGCATATCAATGAACCTTTGATTTACATGAAATCTTTTGATGACACGCTTAAGACGTCGCCAGGTCATGCACCGGTCGTGAGGAGTCATTCCAAGCTTGCGATGCTGTCAATCGGCCAGGGAGAGATTTTAATGACGCCCTTGCACGTGGCCTGTATGACAGCGGCCATTGCGAATGATGGTGACTTGATGGTTCCGCGACTGGACATGGCTGAATCCGTAAAGAAGCTTGATACGTTATGCTCTTCACTTGTGGCAACCCAGGTCCGTGCCATGCTTCGCCAGGTGGTCATCAGCGGTACGGGGAAGGGATGCAATCTTCCCGGACTCGATGTGTGTGGAAAAACAGGAACAGCACAAGTTCCAGGTGCAGAGGATCATGCTTGGTTTACCTGTTTTGCGCCGCAAAAGAATCCTGCGATCGTGGTGACCGTGCTCATCGAGAATGGCGGCTTCGGTGCTGCGTGCGCATTGCCTGTCGCAAAAAATATCTTGTTGGCTGCAGACCGACTCGGATATGTTAAAAAACAGGAAGTGATAAAGGTGTTATCTCCAACGCCTCCTAGTCTCTGGAGGTCAAAATGAAAAAGGGAACAGCAGTCATTGGTTCGGTCGCATCAGCGACGGGTGTATTTTTAATTTCTTTAATGGCACTGAGCTGCGCCATCATTTCGTTGTTGGGCATTGAATCGGTCCTACGTCCTTCGATTATCGACTGGCAATCTTTGCTCCCGTTCGCTATTTATACAATTGGAATTCCTGTCGTGCTCATCTGGCTAGCTTTGATGCATTGGCGGGGAGATTCAGGTATTCTGGGTGCGGCCATTATGTTGAGTGCCATGGGTTTATTAATCCAATTCAGGATGGGGAGTTTCAACCTGCTTGACTGGAAAAAAGACGTTTTTGCTGCGTTGCCTTTTGTGATTGGTTTGATTGTCTTTGTTCTTGGCGTGACCTTGACTGCCAAGGGAAGAGGGGGATGGCTACAATCCTTAGGGTGGGTGGCCTACATTGCGGCCGTTGGGGTTCTGGTGGGCATGATGGTACTCGGACGCAGTTATCGAGGGGGTATGTATCTTTCGGGAAACATCAATCCAACTGAAATTGTTAAACCCTTGCTGGTTTTTTTTCTAGCGACCCATTTAAGTCAGCGACAAAAAGCATTTTCTGAAACCGTGAGTGGCATCCCCATTCCTTCGCTCTCATCCCTGCTGGGGCTTGTCCTGCTGTGGGGCGTTCCAATGGCGTTGACGATTCTCTTACGCGATCTCGGATTGGTTGTCCTGCTCAATACCATCTTGATTGTCATGCTTTTTGCTGTTGCTAAACGGACAGGCTATTTAGCCATTGGCCTTGCAGGGGTTGCCGCAGCAATTTTTGTGATGCAGTTTATATCATCCCATGCGCAAGCACGATTTGATGTGTGGTTGAACCCTTTTTTGGAGCCAACAGGAAAAGGCTGGCAAATTTTGCAGGGCTTAACAGCGATGTATTCGGGTGGATGGTGGGGTGCTGGCTTAGGTATCGGATCACCGGAGACAGTACCTATTGTGACCTCGGACTTTATCTATGCGGCGGTAGCTGAAGAGATCGGCTTTGTCGGCTGTGCACTCTTGCTGCTGATCTATGCCACATTTTTCTCGCGTGGTTTTCGTGCCGCCGGCGCTACAAAAACACCCTTTGAACGTCTCCTCTGTGTAGGGTTGACCGCCTCTCTCGCGATGCAAACGCTTTTGAATTTAGCTGGCGTGACTAAAGCGTTGCCTATGACAGGAATCACCTTGCCCTTTATCAGTCATGGGGGGAGTAGCTTGATTACGTGCTTCTTCATTTCCGGACTCATCTGTGGGCTTTCAGACAACGATTAAAAGGATTATCTATGATTGCTTTTTTAAATGGAACATTGGTTGAGAAAAGTCCAAGCGTGGCGTTGTTGGATGTCCATGGTGTTGGCTACGAGGTTTTTATTTCTCTGAGTACCTACGACCGGTTGCCGGCAACCGGTTCTTCTTGCAAATTGTTGACCTATCATCATATCCGCGAGGATATTAATATTCTCTTTGGCTTCATGCAGGTAGAAGAGAAACAGATGTTTGAACGGCTCATTAATGTTAATGGTATTGGCCCGAAGACTGCATTAAGTGTATTAAGCGGACTGACGATCTCCGAACTAATTGCGGCGATTGCAGAAGGCAATATCAAGCGTATAAGCTCAATCCATGGTATTGGCAAGAAAACTGCGGAACGTCTCATCGTTGAGTTACGAGACAAAGTCAATCCGCTGGAAGCACTTGCCGCTGCAACTGCAGGTGGGGGAGATGCAAAGTCCGCCATGTTGCGCGATACCATACTTGCGCTTACGCAACTCGGATTTCAGCAGGATACGGCGTATAAGATGGCGCAAGCCGCATTTACTGCCAACCCTGATATCAAAGATGCCGAAACGCTTCTCCGAAAGTCGCTGAGCAGCAAGTAAGTGATAATCCTGAAGTTTCATTTGCGGCAAAGGGCGGAATAAGGTAATATTTCATTTTCAAGGAGTTATTATGGATACGCTTACAGCACTTTCACCGCTTGATGGACGGTACGCATCAAAATTAACGGAGCTCGCGCCGATCTTCTCGGAGTTCGGTCTGATTCAACGGCGTGTAGCTGTTGAGATCGCTTGGCTAGAGGCTCTTTGTGATGCAAAAGATATTCCTGAAGCTAAGGACTTAACTGTTGACGAGCGAAGCGCTTTACGCGCCATTGTTGCCGATTTCTCAGTTGATGATGCACGTCGTGTAAAAACCATTGAGTCCACCACGAACCATGACGTAAAGGCAGTTGAATATTTCATCAAGGAGAGGCTGGCGGGTACACCTCTTGAAAGCCGGAGTGAGTTTGTTCACTTTGCCTGTACTTCTGAAGACATCAACAATATGGCGCATGCCCTGATGTTACGTGACGGACTTGCTGTCTTGCGCGTGGCCCAGAAAAAGTTGACGGATACGTTGTCTGTCTTTGCTGTTGAAACACGTGATGCCTCCATGCTCGCACGTACACATGGCCAGCCAGCATCTCCTACAACACTTGGAAAAGAGCTCGCTGTATTCGTTCATCGTTTGAATCGGCAAGCAACGCAACTTGATGCCATTGTGATGCCTGCAAAGATGAATGGTGCGGTTGGCTGTTATAATGCGCATCTTTCTGCCTATCCGAATGTGGACTGGGAAGCGTTTTCAAAGCAGGTCATTGAAGGACACTTCGGCCTTAAACAGAATGTATTGACCACTCAAATTGAAGCGCACGATGGCATCGCGGAGTTGTTTGATGCGCTCGTACGCTGGAATACCATTCTCATCGACCTTGATCGTGATATCTGGTCCTACATTTCTTTAGGTTATATCGGACAGAAAACCGTCAAGGGTGAAGTCGGTTCTTCAACCATGCCGCATAAGGTTAACCCGATTGATTTCGAAAACAGTGAAGGCAATCTGGGGTTAGCCAATGCAGTGCTCGAACACATGGCACGCAAACTGCCGATCTCCCGTCTGCAGCGTGACCTCACGGATTCAACCGTGCTACGCAACATGGGTGTGGGCTTCGGTTATTCATTAGCGGCCTATCAAGCCACCCTTAAAGGGCTTGGCAAGATCAAGCTTAACGCTATACGGTTAGAGGAGGATTTGAAAGACGCTTGGGAAGTATTAGCTGAACCCGTACAGACCGTGATGCGCAAACTGAGCAAGCCCAACCCGTACGAACAACTCAAAGAGTTGACACGTGGCAAAAAGATCACTGCCGAGTCAATGCGGCAATTCATCGAAAGCCTTGACATTCCAACCGACGACAAAGCACGTTTACTGGAAATGACCCCGGCAAGTTATAGCGGAATGGCGAGTAAGCTTGTAAGCCATATACAGTAAATGATTTTTTTATATAGGAAATACACATGACAAAATACACCATACGTTCAGCTAATTTAAAAGATGCTGAACAAATCTTTGAGTTGATCCGTCAGCATCAGGAAGATTTGATTACTCGTCCGATGGGGGATATTATTCAGAACATTGACCGCTTTTTTGTGGCGGATGTCGGGGGAAAAGTTGCCGCGTGCGCCGCATTCCAAATTCTTCCTGAGATAGGTGTGCCAGAACGCGCTTCTGTTGAAATTCAATCGGTGGCAGTCCACGTCGACTATCGGCGCAACCACATCGGTTCCCAGATCGTGAAACACATTTTAGAACGTGTACGTATCTTTGACCCTGCGCAGGCAATCGTGCTGACCTTTGCCCCAGATTTTTTTGGAGCACTTGGTTTTAAGCGCATCGAAAAAACACAAGTCATGCATAAGCTCTATATGGGCTGCATCAACTGTACCAAGCATGCAAATCCCTTTACCTGCCCAGAAATCGCGATGGCGCTAGATTTGCGTGGATAAGTATGCTTCAGATCCATAAACGGCTTCTGTTTTGGTATGATTCGCGTACACGTGAAATGCCCTGGCGTGATCATCCTGATCCTTATGCTGTATGGGTCAGTGAAATTATGCTGCAGCAGACGCAAGTCGAAACGGTGAAAGGGTATTTCATCCGGTTCATGAAAGCGTTCCCAACGGTTCGCACATTGGCGGAAGCGCCTCAGCAAGCGGTCTTAAAAGCATGGGAGGGGCTGGGCTATTACACACGCGCTCGCAATCTGCAAAAAGCGGCTCAGTGTCTGATGGGGCAGGGAGGCATTCTCCCTTCTTCATCGGTGGGATGGGCTACATTGCCGGGAATAGGACCATACACCGCTGCTGCGATTTCCAGTATCAGTTTTGGCGAATATGTTCCTGTGGTGGATGGAAATGTGGCGCGCGTATTTTCACGTTTCCTTGAATGGCGCGATGACTTCCAGAAAATGCCGGCTCGCGAAAAGTTGGCAAGCTGGCTACAGCCTTTTATTGAAAAGTCCAAACGACCTGGTGATTTTAACCAAGCCATGATGGATTTAGGTGCTACTGTCTGTACCCCTCGTAATCCGAAATGCGAAATATGTCCGCTGCAAAAAAATTGTGTTGCGTATGCAAAAAAAATACAAGACGAACTCCCCGTTAAACCTCCAAAAAAGAGTTTACTTGTACGCCAAGCTGTTGCTGTTGACATCCGAGATAAAGCAGGTCGTGTCCTTTTTGCTCAACGCGTCAACGAGAAACTACTGGGCGGCTTGTGGGAGCTTCCCTCACTCGGGTTCAGTGATCCTCAGAACGTTGAGGAGTCGGTACACAAGCTCCTTGTTAATATCGGTTTTCCTAAAGCCACACCTGTTTATGTTGGGGATGTTGAGCACACTTTTTCCCACTTTAAATCAATCACCAAACTCTATCGTCTTAATAAACGTACAGCGCCACTGAAGATATCTGAAGACTTCCCGCTCTGTTACGCAAATCCTTCTGAATTGCCTTTGACAACGGTCACGCGGCGCGCCTTAGATTTGTAGTGCGTCAATCTGTCCACCCTGAAATGACAGCTTTACACAGTCCATCACTTGGACGTAGGAGGCAAGAAGTGAGTTCTTGGGCGTATAGGCGTCCTCGCCTGTACACTAGGGTCAAGGGGTGTGGTGCTGGCGGCTTTTCGCGCCGCCAGCGAACAGGCGAGACGCCTATTCGCCCAGCAAGGCTCCTCCCATCATTCCAACATTCCATGGGATCCATTCCCAGCCTTGCTTATGGCACAAAATTTGCTATTATTCATGAGTCATTTGATTTAACGATAAAAGAAGGATGCTTATGGACTTACAAAAGACAACCAATCAGATTGCCGCGCAGGCTGAAACGCTCATGAAGATTCGTCAGGAGGTGAACAAGGTCATTGTCGGACAGGAAAAGTTGATTGACCGGTTGATCATCGCACTTATTACTGGCGGGCATATTTTGTTGGAAGGTGTTCCTGGGTTGGCGAAGACCACGGCGGTTCGTACTTTGTCTGATGCGCTTGGGTTACTTTTTCACCGTATTTCGTTTACGCCTGACTTGTTGCCGGCGGATGTTGTCGGCACGATGATTTATAACCCCAAAGAGGGAACATTCTATCCTAAAAAAGGACCTGTCTTTACCAATCTACTTTTGGCTGACGAAATTAATCGGGCTCCCGCCAAGGTGCAATCCGCCTTGCTAGAAGCCATGCAGGAACATCAGGTGACAATTGGCGATACAACCTATAAACTTCCTGAACCCTTCTTGGTGATGGCGACGCAGAATCCGATTGAACAGGAGGGTACCTATCCATTGCCCGAAGCTCAGGTCGATCGTTTCATGTTGAAGTGTGTGATTACTCATCCTTCTCGTGACGATGAAAGGCGCATCATGAATCGCTTCACACAAAAGCAGACGATGACGGTGAATGCCGTCATTACGTTGGAAGAAGTGATGAGTCTTCGTGAAACCCTTGAGCAGGTCTATTGCGACGAAAAGGTGGGGGACTACATTCTGGATATCGTGTTTGCCACACGTGATCCGAAAGCGTATAAATTAGATTCGCTTGTTGGACAGCTTCAGATGGGGGCTTCACCGCGTGCGACACTCTGCTTGAATCTCGCTGCCCGCGCCAATGCGATGCTTCATGGCCGTGCCTATGCGACACCTCAGGATGTGAAAGAGATCGCTTATGACGTATTGCGTCACCGCATTATGCTCACTTACGAAGCCGAGGCAGAAGAATTGACACCCGATGCAGTCATCACCACAATCCTCAACACCATACCCGTTCCGTAAAGGAAGTAGGAGGGAGGAAGTAGGAAGGAGGAGTTGAATGCAAGAATCAGTGAATCAAAAGAAAAGCTATGCTTTTGCATTACGTACTATCAAATTGTTTCAATGGCTCACGGAGAACAAAAAGGAACTTGTGTTGTCGAAACAACTCTTGCGTTGCGGTACGTCTATAGGAGCAAATGTCGAAGAAGCAGCAGGTTCTTATTCAGAGAAAGAGTTTGCGTCTAAAATGCAAATTGCTTTTAAAGAAGCACTTGAAACCCGCTATTGGCTTCGATTGCTACATGATGCCAGTATAATTGATGACCGTGGGTTTAATTCGCTTGTTGAAGATTGTGAAGAGTTGATCCGCTTGCTTTCAGCCACAACGAAGACGCTCCGTGAAAAACTTAATGACGTTTCAGTTCGCGAGGAATTTGTAATGTATTCAACTCCTCCTTCCTCCCTCCTATCTCCTACCTATTAATTATGATTAATACTGCAGAGTTAATGAAGCAGGTGGGAAAAATCAAAATTCTCACCTCGCACTTGATTGATGACCAGCTCACCGGCGACTATCATTCGATGTTTAAGGGGCAGGGGGTCGAATTCGATGAAGTGCGCCCTTATGTTGCTGGCGATGACATTCGTTCTATTGATTGGAATGTAACGGCGCGAACAGGATCGCCACATGTGAAGCGTTTTTCAGAAGAACGTGAATTGACCGTTATCTTCCTTGTTGACGTATCAGGATCACAGGTCTTTGGATCTGGAACGCGTTCCAAGTCTGAGCTTGCCGCTGAAATTACTTGCTTACTGGCACTGACCGCGATTCGGAACCAAGATAAAATCGGGCTCATCCTTTTTAGCGACCGCATTTTAAAATCCATTCCGCCGCGTAAAGGACGTACCTCTGTCATGCGCTTGGTGCGGGAAGTATTGGCCGCAGATGAAACACGAGAAGGCACAGATATCACGGTTGCGCTGCGGTTTTTAAACAATGTTCAAAAGCGTAAAGCGGTTGTATTTCTCGTCTCCGACTTCCAAGATTCCGGCTATGAAAAAGAATTACGCGTTACGGCGCGACGCCATGATGTGATTGCTTGCTCGGTGTCAGATCCGTGTGAATTTGAACTCCCAAATGTTGGACTTGTTGAGATGCAAGACCCGGAATCTGGGGAGTTGCTGCTGGTGGATACTGGCTCTGCGGTTGTTCGGAAGGCCTTTGCTGAACGTGCCTCACAAGACAACGGACAGCTTATGAAATTCTTTAAACGAAATGGTATTGACTCTATTTCACTTTCAACGGCTCGTCCCTATATTGACGACGTGCGTGCCCTGTTTAGAAGGAGGGCAAAGAAATGAAGTGTCTATTTCGTAAGGATAGTCGTAAGCCTGGGCGTATAGGCGTCCTCGCCTGTACTGCGACGTGTGATGTCTATGGCTGGCGGCCCGGTAGCCGCCTGAGAACAGGCGGGGACGCCTATTCGCCCAGCAAGGCTTCCAACCCCCAGTATTCCACTATTCCCATATTCCACCATTCCATTGAAGTTATAGGTAAGTCTATCCTGTTCGCTATCACGTTGTTCATGGTCGCTCCTATCAGCGCCTCGACATACGAGCTTTCACGTGGTGATGTTAAAATCACGCTTGAATCAACACCGGACAAGGTTGTGCCGTCGGCTGATCTGATGCTGACCGTGACGATTGATTCTCCCACCTATTTGAAGGTCGTGTTGCCGGATCTTCGTACCCGTTTTTCAGGATTCAGCCTTGCGGATGACTTTGCTTCAGATCCTGTCGAGGCTGGGGGGCGGAAGCGCCAGACTTATCGCTGGCGCCTTGTCCCCGAACCCGCAGCGCCGAAGTATCGTCTAGCTCCCTTCGCCGTAGAAACACTGGATCAGCGTGTCTCGCCACCCCGCAGTCAGACATTTGCAACAAAGCCTGTTTTGTTTTCTGACGAAGGTCCGCGCCCCTCCGTAACCGGCGATCCGGAAGTGACGCTGAAGCCGGATTGGATACCACCAACCGCTAAAACAGTAACGCTCTGGATTCTCTTTGTCATCCTCGGGCTCCTAGCCTTTGCTGCGCTTGTGTATGGACTGATGCAGATTTCGCGTCGTGTAAAAGAATACAAAATGTCCCCGATTGAACGCGCAATGGCGGAACTTCACCGACTGTTGAACAGAAATTTGCCAGGAAAGGGATTGTATAAAGATTTTTATATTGAGTTAACCATGGTTGTCCGTCGATACATCGAGCGTACACATGGTATTCATGCGCCAGAACAGACGACACAAGAATTTCTGATTGCTGCCGCAAAGCATCCTCTTTTTAAACGCGAAGTTCTTGTTCAATTGCGCACATTCCTAGAATCAGCGGACTTGGTGAAATTCGCAGGTCAGGAAGCAACGCTGGCTATGGCAGATGACGCGACACAAAAAGCGAAACGTTATATTGAGGATGATTCGCATCATGCGGATACCCCGTCCAGTTCTAAAATACCCCATGTTAATGGTTAGTCATTATGTTTAATGTTGCAACACCTCTTGCTTTTTTATTGTTGATACCATGGGCGATTGCCGCATGGCGCCTCTATCGTACAGGCAAGAAAGCTGGAGTCTTATTTGCTCCGGCGGCGCGATTGCCTGTTAACACGGCGGGATGGCGTGTCCTGGTGGCAAGGGTGTTGCCGGCGATTTTTCTGCTTGCCGCCTTGTTGCTTATCTTTGCAGTAGCGCGTCCCCGCACAACTTTAGCACGCGAACATCGGTCTGTACATGCCATCGCCATTGAAATGATTGTTGACGTTTCGGGGTCGATGGAAGGTCTTGATCTTTCACCAAACATGGATAAAACGCGTCTGGATGTCGTCAAGGAGATGTTCACGACGTTTATCAATAAACGACCAGACGATCTCATCGGACTTGTAACCTTTGGCGGTTACGCATCAACGCGTTCGCCCTTAACTGCCGATCATCGTGCGCTGGGACACGTTTTAGCGGGCGTTGAAATTCCGAAAGGCCGACTTGATTCACAAGGCCGTCCTGTTGACCAAGAAGAATCGATGACCGCCTTAGGTGATGGCCTTTCAACGGGACTCGCGCGATTGCAAGACGCTGAACCTAAGACGCGTATTGCTATTCTTCTCTCTGACGGTGAATCCAATACAGGTATTATTCAGCCGGATCAAGCCGCCGAGGCGGCCGCTAAATTAGGTGTCCGAGTCTATACCATTGGAGTTGGGACACAGAACGGTAAAACGCCTTTCCGTGCACGTGATATGTTTGGTCGTCAGGGTATTGGTTACATGAATGTGACCTTCAATGAACCTCAATTGAAATCGATTGCTGAAAAATCAAATGGACGATATTTTAATGTACGTGACGATGATGGCTTGAAGCGCGCACTTGAAGAGATTGGCAAACTTGAAACGACTAAGATCGACCGCCAAGTCTATGAGCGTTATAATGAACACTTTGTTGACTTTCTGCTGGCCGGCGCATTATTGATTGCACTTGCTTTAACGTTGAACATGGCTTTGACAAGACGACTCATCTAACGATTATACTTATGAGCTTTGCTTATCCCTATCTATTATTACTCATCTCTCTGATTCCGATTATCGGAATTATGTGGGTTTGGCTATTTAGGCGTTCGCGTGCAAACATGTCACGCCTGATAGCGCCTGCACTCCAAGGAAAATTAATGCCGGTTCATATCCAGGGACTTTTTTATGTGCAATTTGCGCTCGTTATCTTTGGCTTGACGGCGCTTATTTTTGCAGCAGCGCGCCCGCAATGGGGGCGTAAGGATGAAAAGGTGTTTACGCGCGGACGTAATCTGGTGATCGCTTTGGATGTCTCGCGTTCGATGTTGGCTCAAGATGTACATCCTAATCGCCTCGGTCGAGCCAAGGCTGATATCATGGATCTTATCGGTGAATTAAAGGGGGATCGGGCTGCTTTACTTGCTTTCCGAAACAAAGGTTCACTTCTTTGTCCTCTCACGACGGATTATTCCTTTTTGCGCCAGGCATTAGATGGAACAGAACCTGAATCTGCGCCACGCGGCGAGACCGATCTTGGAGATGCCATTCGTAAATCCTTGGAAGCACTGGATCCAGCCCTTGATGAATACAATGCCATTCTGTTGATTTCTGATGGCGATGATCTGAAAGGTGATGCGCTAGAGGCTGCACGCGATGCGGCGACCCGCAACATCCCGATCTTCACGGTCGGTATTGGGGACACATCAGGCTCGACGATTCCGGACGAAACAAAAAAAGGCTCTGTTCAATTTAAAGGAACAACAGTCATGACAAAGCTGATGGATGGAACATTAGATGCCATTGCTAAAGCGTCAAAGGGCCGTTATATTCCTCTGGGTACGGCCGGAACAGCGCACACAACGCTGGGTTCTATTTATCGCAACCATCTCCGTCAAATTGCAGCAAAGGAACAACAGGAGATGATGCAGAATCGTTTGCAGGAGCGGTATCAATGGTTCTTGTTCCCGGCGTTGATCTCACTGTTGGTGGCGGCCTGGTTGAGTCGTGGACGATTGAGTGGCAGTGTTCGCAGGAACACTCCGCTGACCGTTTCCTTGATCCTCCTGCTCGCGACCAGTGGCGCGTATGCACAGTCAACGAATCAGGTCGATCAAGTTGCACAGACTCCATCCACAAATGCGCCACCTCCGATTATTGTTGCACCGGGGCGTGAAGGCGCGCGCGTTGCACAAGCGTGGATGAAGCAGGGCAAATATCGAGAAGCTGCTGAAGGTTTTCTTTCTGCTGCACGTGGCGCGGACAAGGAAGAGGCCGACAGTTATCGCTTTAATGCCGCCTATTCCTACTATCAGGCAAAAAATGCCGATAAATGTCTAGAGACGTTACGTCCCTTAATGACCTCCAAGAAAAACGCTGTTCGTGCTGGTGAGTTGCTCGGCAAACTTCAAATGGAACAAGCGAAGGTCAAAGGTGCTGAAGACCCTGCCGCGAAGTTTGAGTCACTCAAAGATGCGGCCACGGGGTTTCAACAGGCCTTGCGAGAAAACGCTAAGGATGAACGGTGTTGTCGAAATTATACCCGAGCTGTATGGCCTTTGCCAGAAGCCCGCGAGGGTGCGCATATTTCGAAGGTATTAAAAGAACACGAGAAGACAGCCCCCGATCAATTGCTCGGTACACTCCTAAAGGAACAACGTGCCTTGATTGAGGAAACGTACAGTATTTTCACGAATGATGCGCCAGAATTGATTCGTCTTGCAGAATCCTTAGCGACACGTCAGGATAAGCAAGCCGACCTTTGGATACCCTTGAAGCAACAGGTCATGAAGTCTGTCACCAATCAACAGCAGCAGGCTCAGGTTGTTCAGCAAGTCGAATTGACACGGGATATGATGAAAGGATCCGCAGAAGCGTTACGTGATCTGCTCCCAGAATCGGTGGGTGAAGTGGCGCAGTCCGAGCCCTCCATTTATAATTTCTGGAAAGCGGTTGCATCCCCTCCAAACTTAGTTGATGAAAACATTATCTGCCAAAGCAACGCTATTAAAAAGCTGGAAGCGCGTTACTTGATGGGACGTGAAACTCAACCAGAAGCCTTGCAATTGACAAAGCTCTTCTCGCAACGTTTCCCCGAATGGGCCAAGCAATATGAAGAACAGGCGAAGTCCAATACCAATATGCCCCCCTTCAAAGTTGAGGATCAGGCAAAAATCAAGGAACTTGCGATACATACTGAAAAATTGCAGGCGGAAATCTTGGACACGAAAACCGCAGAAATTGACCGGCCGGGACTAAAGCAACAAGCGTTGAAAAATTTACTCGAAATCCGTGAGCTTCTGCCCAAAAATCCAAACGGTTCTCAAGGGCAGCAACAACAGCAGCAGCAACAACAGCAAGAACAAAAAAAGCAGGATCAACAACAACCCCAAGACGAACAAAAGCAAGAGCAGAAACAAGAGCAACAGGAGCAGAAGAAGGAAGAGGCCCCCAAGGATGTTCAAGAGTTGTTACGTCGTGCGCTTGAGCGAGAAAAAGAACGCGAAAACGAGAAGAAGGAAAGAATGAACCGCCTTCCTATGTCACCCTCAGAACGGGACTGGTAAGAGAAGGTCAAAAGTGAAAAGTGAAAAATTAAAAGTTCGATGCGTTGGGATCAGTTCCTGTTTTATGCGATTCCGTGTCAAAAACTTAAAGAATTGCCTTATTTCGCGAAGCGAATACGCTTGTTCCTTATTGCGTGATTGCCTTATTAGGGGCACTCCTATGCCACGTTTCAAAAAGGTAGGGCATGGGTCTCCGACCCTGCCGCGGCGCGTTCGGAGAACGTCGCCTTACCATTTATGTTCGTTTGTTTCAAAGCGTTCGTTGAAAAGACTCGCTTGCCTCGCTCTCATTTTTTGTTTTCCGTTTAACACCTTGTTCGCCGCTGAGATCACCCTCGATGTCGAAGTATCGCGTCAGAAGATCTTTTTAGGGGAGAGCTTCAATCTCAATATCAAGGTGGATGGTGCCGACCGCGGTGTGACGTCACCCGATCTATCGGCTTTTGCTAAGGTAGACGTACAACTGCTGGGGTCCCATAGCAATACCCGTTCGAGCATCTCCATCATCAACGGGCGCATGACGCGCGAGTCTTATGAAGGCAGAACATTTGCCTATCAGATCACACCGAAAGAAAAAGGACGATTTCATGCAGGCCCAATTCGTTTGACGATTGAAGGAAAGACCTATACTCATCCGGGCGTTTCCATTGACGTAGCAGGAGTTGAACAGCAAGCTTTTGTTATTGCCAAGGTTAGCGCATCTTCAACGTCCATTCTTGTCGAAGAACCGTTTACAGTGACGCTTTCGATTGCCGTTGCCGATTTACCTGAACCTTATGCAGCGAGTAATGAACCCATTTTTCCAAATGCCCCACCTCATATCAGTGTTGATTTTCTTGAAATTAATCGTCAACAGGAATTAGGTCTTAAAGGACCGGACTTGAATCAGCTATTGAATGGAGTTATTGATCAGACCGGACAGCAACCGAGCTTTTCTCTCAATAATTATCAGAGCCAAGACATGATGAACATCGGTTCATTGTTTGATGGCGATCCCTTTAAGCCGCGCCCCATTCGGTTCCGATTTCCTGTGAAACGAAAAATTATTCAGGGTAAGTCGTATCGCGAGTATACACTTGCGCTAACGTATACACCCACAAAAGAAGGCGATTTCACATTTGGCCCGCTCACCTTCAAAGGAAATATTATTTCGGGAGTTAACGAGGCCAGACAGGCTATTTCTCAGGATGTTTATACGATTGGCCCTGCGGTGACCATACGCGTAACGCCCCCACCCGATGACGGACGTCCTGACTGTTTTATTGGTGCTGTAGGACGCAAGGTTGAGACTCTAGCCGCCTTGGATGCCACAACGTGCAAAGTAGGGGATCCACTGACCTTAACCCTCGAAGTGACGGGCAGTGTCAGTATCTCCAATATGCGTACACCTCTCCTGGGATTGCAACCAGAATTAACAAAAGATTTTAGAGTGTATGATGACAATGTAAAATCAGAAACGCTTCCCAACGGGAAACGCTTTACCTATCGTGTCCGTCCGTTGCGAGAAGGTACGCTTGAGTTCCCTTCCATTAAGATCGGATACTATAACTCCGAACACCATGCGTATGAAATTTTACGAACACAGCCCATCCCCATACAGGCCAAAGCCACCACGCAGATTGCAACTGCGACGAAACTGGGATCCGAGCAAGCGGTTTCTGCGAAAGAAGATGATGACGTATTGCCCTGCGGTATTACGGTTGTTCCTCTTGCCCCACAGAATGACTTCTTGCTACCACCTCTGAAAACGATGCTCATTCTTTTAGTATCGGGTCCTTTTGTTTTTATGCTGGTTTCATTAGCCACTCCGTTTGTAAGCATGATACGAAGATTACGTGAGTTCAATCGCACATCAGGAGCATTGCGTCGTGCGCGTGCGGCTTGCCGCAAGGCTAAAGATCCTGCGACGCTCGCACGTATTGCACGTCATTATATAGCAGAGCGGTTTGGACTGGCTTCGGGCATAGCCATGACACCTGACGATGTATCAGCTATGCTTTTGAAAAGTGGAATGAATGAAGAAGTCGCGGAGGAAGTTCGTAAACGTCTTGGTCAACTTGACGAATCCATGTATCGTCCGGATGCACACGTTTCCCTTGTTGAGACGGCGAAAGCGTTAGCTGAGACACTCACAAAAATTGATGTGGAGGTGAAAAAATGAGTTTAAGAAAAACCATCTCCCTTTTATTTTTTGCGACAGCAAGTTGTTGTACATCTACCCTTCGCGCAGAGTACTCGACGCGTCAATTTTTGTGGGAACAAGCCAATACCCAAGCGGCTTCAGCAGCTAAGCCAGAGGATTATACGAAAGCGGCAACCACCTATAATCGGTTGCTGGCTGAGGGTGTGATCACGGCCCCCTTGTTGCTGAATCTCGGCAGCGTGCAAGTCTTGTCTGGCGACACGACAAAGGCCGTCGCTGCTTTTTCACGCGCTGAGCGCTATGTAGGGACAACACCGGAAATTCGCCAAGGACTTTTAGCTGCCTTTTCAAAGCAGACGGGGCAACAGCAAAAAGAATTACCATGGATAAGGTCAGCGCTCTTCTGGCATTTTTCTCTTCCCTGTCAGACGCGTACCCAGATTGCACTTGTGGGCTGGCTTTTCTTTTGGGGAGGACTCTTGGTCCGACGTATGATGAAGCATCGCAAAATACACGCGCTTGAAAGTTTGGCTGAAACAGGAATTTTTGTTGGTGGCGTGACGACCTTGATCTTTGCCGCCTCTGTCATCTCAACTGTACTGCAGGAGATGTTATGACAAAAACATTAACATGGATCCTCTTCGGTGCGCTGTTATTCTCGATCCCGCACGGTGTGGAAGCTGCACAAATCAGAACGGCACGTTTTCTGACCAAGCCAGAACATATTTTTGTCAACCAGTCGTTTGAACTGTTCGTCGAGATCGAACTGACCGTCGGATGTGAAGTTCAGAACTTGCAGTTTACCGACTTTACAATGAATGCTGGACTTTTCACCTTGGGTAGTTTCGAAGCACTGCCCAAACTGCAACGTGCGGTCGATGGCGGAAAGATAACGGTTGACGTCTTACGTTTCAAAACCATTGGACAAGCGACTGGCGTGGGTGAACATCCTGTGCGCACGCGTGTACAATGTCAGCTTGTTGAACGAACAGGAGGCGGGTTCTTTTCCTCATTTGTCTCTCGCTCAGTGCAATGTAATGTCGAGCCCTTTACCTTTAGGATTCAAGCCTTGCCCGAAGTTGGCAAACCAGCCAATTTCAGTGGTGCTGTTGGAATGTTTACTGTGAGGGGGAGACTCTCTTCCTCAACAGCACAACCTGGTGATATTCTAACACTGACAACCACTGTTGAAGGTGAAGGGGATCTGCGCCCCGCAACCCTGCCTGTACCGAGTAGAATAGATGGATTTAAAATTTATCCTTTGAAAGAAATAACACGCGAAATGTCGATTCTTCGAGCAGAGCAAATCGTTATTCCTCAATCTACGAATGCAACTGAAATAGGAGCCATCTCATTCTCGTACTTTAATCCGGAGACACGTACCTTCGAGGTTTCTAAAGCCGGTCCCTTTAAAATACGCTTTACCGATAAGCCTGCGAAGTCACTGGAAACCGCTGTTCGCGTAATTGATACAGCCACCCCTTCTCGTTCTGAGGTTGCAATGGGGCAGGGGGTTACACTCGAGCAAGTCAATAAAGGACTCCATGACTATCTTCATCTTGTTATTCCCGCTCTTGCTCTTTTGATTGCATGTTTTATTTTCTTCCAATGTTATGGAGCACATACGCGCCTGGGCGTTTTTCTCGCCATTCTCTTAGTCGGTGCAGGGATTGTTATTGGCTATTATGCGCGCCAAACAACAGCGCAGCGCATGCTTGAATTGAATACGCGCACAACTGTCATGTTCGCACCCTCGCTTCACGCGAAGACACTTTTTGTGCTCCAACCGGGCACGAAGGTATTGCCGCTTGAGACCGCCGGCAGTTGGAAGCGTATCGATGTGAATGGCCATCGGGGCTGGATTGAATTTGCTCCTCTTAACATAAAGTAGTCCAATGCTTACATCGTCCTTTAATTATAATCTGCCTAAAGAATTGATTGCTCAAGAGCCTCCTCCGATGCGAGGCATGTCGCGTATGATGGTGATTCATCGCGGAAGTGGGTGTATTGAACATCGCATGGTACGTGATTTACCGGAGTATTTAAATGCAACCGATCTGCTTGTGCTGAACGATACAAAAGTGTTTCCCGCACGCCTGCAAGGCGTCTGGGCGGATACCGGTGGTGCCGTTGAATTGCTTTTGACAGATCCGTTACCTTTACCACTGATGTCTTATCCCGAACAGTTGAATCCGGAAACAACCTGTTGGTCGTGTATCAGCGGATCAGGTCGTGGGGTGCGGGCAGGACTTGTCGCACGATTCGCAAACGGGGAGATAGAAGCTCATATTCTTGAACGCACAGGCGATGGCATCTGTACTGCTCTTTTTTATGTTCAACGTCCGCTGATGAAATTGCTGCACGACTTTGGCCACACACCGGTTCCACCCTATATTTGCCGAAAGGGAGATCGTGAACACGAGCGGCTTGATCGTGAACGTTACCAGACGATTTATGCTCGTGAAACAGGGGCTGTCGCTGCGCCAACCGCTGGACTTCACTTTACGGATGTTCTTTTTGCCGAGCTTGATGCAAAAGGTGTTTCCCGTGCCACGGTGACATTGCATGTGGGCCCTGGTACTTTTAAACCTGTTAAATGTGAGACAGTTGAAGCACACAAGATGGATCCAGAGCGTTTTTCCGTGTCGCAAGCCACGGCGGATGCGATTGATGCCTGTAAGAGCAAGGGCGGACGTGTTGTGGCCGTGGGTAGTACAACAGTCCGGACGCTTGAAACGGTTGCAACCGCTCATAACGGAAAGGTTGTGTCGTGGACTGGTGCAAGTTCGATTTTTATCTATCCCCCTTATGACTTCAAAGTTATTGATGTGATGCTTACTAATTTTCATCTCCCTCAATCAACACTCATCATGATGGTCAGTGCACTCGCTGGACGAGACTTGATTTTTAAAGCTTACCAGGAAGCGGTTGAACACAAATACCGCTTCTTTAGTTATGGCGATTGCATGCTAATCCTTTAGAAAGAGAATAGTGATTTACCATGGCCCACACATCTATGCACAGAACGTGATTTTGGCGAACACACTCTTTTCGCGTATGCGCGGGTTGCTTGGGCGTCAATCATTAGGGCCTGATACCGCCATGGTGATCGACCCTTGCTCCTCCATTCACACCCTTGGCATGCGGTTCGCGATTGATGTCCTTTTTCTCGACTCAAAAAACAAAATTACAGCGATTAAAAAAAATGTTAAGCCCGGACGCTTCTGGGTCTCCGGCGGTTGGCACGTCCGTCGCGTCATCGAATCCGAAGCTGGCTGTTTAGATCTTTCGCGCTTGCGCATTGGTGACACGATCGAGCTGAATTAGAAAAACAGAACAACAGAGATGAACAGCTTTATGGATAAAGATGGACACCACGCAGCAGTCCAACGTGCGTTGGAGTTAGGACGCAGCACAAACCCTGCTGTCTTGGCAGAGCTATGCCCATTGCTCAAGATGCCGTCCTCGGAGGTCCGCCGACTGTCTGCGTCTGCCATTGGAAAACTCTCTGGCTTCGGGGCAGATGCTGAGATGGCCGTGACCGCTCTTGCGCCCCTTGCGCTGCACGATGCCCATCCGCAAGTTCAGCAATATGCGTTGAAAGCTTTAAAAGCCTATGGCGAGGCGGGTGCTCATCTGTTGCAGGATTTGCGTGATCTCGCCCAGCAACCGACCGTCAAGGATTATGTTCGACAGGCAGCGCATGCAGCTGCGGAGGCGATTCAAGCAGCCACGCAACAGAAAGAGACGGTAAAGGCGCATACCTGCCAAAAGTGCAAACATGCGGTAGCCTTTGACGAATACGAGCGCTCTCAACAGGCCTTCCAACGCACCTATTGTGACCACTGCTTTGATCAAGTCTACCTTGAACGCCGCAATTGGGAAACGCATGTCGAACTGCAAAAGACCATTCAAGCCGCAGACGGTACCCTTGTGCAATCCGACGGTGAAAGGCGAATCGCAGAATGGTTGACCGGGCAAAAGATTCTGTATCGCTACGATAATCGCTTTCGCATCATCAAGGGTTATGCCATTCGCCCTGATTTTTATCTTCCCGAATACGATCTTTATATTGAATACTGGGGCATGGATACGCTAGACTATCAAATCGGAATGCTTGAAAAGAAAAAACTCTACCAGCAGGCAGGCAAGAAGCTCCTTTCGTTTTATCGCAATGAAAAGCAACAATTGCCTGAATTACTCTGCGAAAGGCTCTCGCGCTATATGCGACTGCCTCACTCATGTTCGGCAACGCCGCATATTCCCACACAAGGCCTGGAGCGTCGGCAAGCGTAGCGCGTCAGCGACAGGCATCATAACGTACAGAAAGACAAAGGATTAAAATGATACGAAAACTCATGCTTAGCGTTTATTTACTGACCTGCACAGGTTTTGCAGCGGATATGCCCAACATCATCTTTATTCTAGCCGATGATATCGGGTATGGTGATTTCGGCTGTTATGGTGCAACAAAAGTCAAGACGCCTAATATTGACAAACTAGCACGTTCGGGGCTTCGCTTCACAGATGGACACTCGGCGGCGAATGTCTGCACACCTTCGCGCTATGCGTTCATGACCGGCCAATATGCGTTTCGGCAACCCAACACGGGCATTGCACGAGGCATTGAAGGACTGCTTATTCCTGAGGGGCACACCACGATCGCCCAGGTCATGAAACGTGCAGGCTATTCAACAGGTGTTGTTGGAAAATGGCACCTGGGTCTTGGCAAAACACCTACGGATTACAATGTGGAAATCAAGCCTGGGCCTCTGGATATCGGTTTTGACTATGCCTGGCTCCTTCCTGCTACGGGTGATCGTACTCCTTGCGTATGGGTCGAAAACCGGAAGGTTGTTAATCTTGATCCGGCAGATCCGATTATTTTGGATTACAGTGTCAATCGCGGTGCCCCCGATTCTTTTGTGAATGGTGTCCCGCGCATCGGGAAACAGACCGGAGGGAAAGCTGCGCTCTGGAAAGATGATGAAATGTCTCTTGTGATTGCGAAGAAGGGAATCGACTTTATTGAACGCAGCAAGGAAAAGCCGTTTTTTCTCTATCTGGCAACACACAACATCCATGTGCCGCGTGTTCCGAATGCACAATTCAGAGGCAAGAGCGAGTGTGGCACGCGTGGCGATACGATCATGGAGTTTGACTGGACCGTCGGGCAGATCGTCGATGCTCTTGAAAAGCTTGGGCTTCGAGAGAAGACACTGATTGTCCTTTCGAGTGACAACGGCGGTGTCCTGGATACGAACGGACCTGACAAGGTCAACAGCGGAACAGTTGAGACCAACAATGGACATGCTTTTAATGGCGTCTTGCGAGGCACAAAAGGGTCGCTCTATGAAGGCGGAACGCGCGTTCCGTTTATTGTGTCGTGGCCCAAACGTGTTGAGCCAGGTGTCTCGGATGCACTGGTATGCCAAGTTGACTTGATGGCATCGTTTGCAGCCCTGACAGGACAAAAACTTGCGGACAAAGAGGGGCCTGATAGTGTCAATGTACTGCCGCACTTGCTCGGCGTGAAAACAGAGAAAAATATTCGTGACTTTCTGGTTGAACAAAATAATAGCGGTACAGGACTTGCGTTGCGGCAGGGCGAATGGAAATATATTCCTGGCAACGTTCTTGCAATGAAGAGATCGCCCAAACGTGAAAATAATAATAAATCGGGGATTGGAAAGAAGAAGGATCAGCATCCTGTCTCAGGGCAACTTTTCAACCTGGGTACTGACCTAAGCGAGACCAATAATTTAGCATCTGTAAATCCTGATCGTGTGAAAGAGATGAGTCTTGCACTTGAGCGCATCAGGGCTCAGTAACCTTTTCGTTTTCACGATAACTAAACTGGATGCTTCGGCAATTAGATATGTCTTTGAATCTTTTATCTTGTTATACTGAAATCTTCTTTTAAGACTAAACAGGCAGAGGATTATATTATGGCACTTGGAGTTGGAATTGTTGGGCTTCCGAACGTTGGAAAATCAACATTATTTAATGCATTGACGCGCGCTCAAAATGCTGAAGCGGCTAATTATCCCTTTTGTACCATTGAGCCCAACAAGGCAACGGTTCCTTTGTCGGATATCCGATTGACTGCGCTTGAAAAAATCGCAAAGCCAGAACAGATCGTCAAGGCGACTGTTGATTTTATCGACATTGCAGGCCTTGTACGTGGTGCAAGTAAGGGTGAGGGACTCGGAAATAAGTTCCTGGCCAACATTCGGGAGTGCAGTGCTATCTTGCAAGTGGTGCGTTGCTTTGCTGATGACGATGTGGTGCATGTTGAGGGTGGCATTGACCCGATTCGCGATATTGAAATTGTCGAGACAGAACTGATTCTTGCGGATATGCAATCGCTTGAAAAGCGCATCGACCGTGTCGGTCGCATGGCTCGGTCAGATAAGGATTTGAGGAAAGAAGTCGAAGCGATGGAGTTATTGGCGAAGCACTTGAACGACGAAAAACCGGCACGTACTTTTCCGCGTGGCGAAGCCGACCCTATATTGAATACATTGACTGAATTGCAATTGCTGACCGATAAGCCTGTCATCTATTGCGCCAATGTTGGGGAAAACGATCTTTCGGGCGAGAATGAACAGGTTGCTCGCGTCAAAGCGTATGCAGCCACTAAGGGATGTGATGTTGTCGTGATTTCGGCAAAAATGGAAGCTGAGTTAGCTGGTTTGTCCGATGCTGAGCGTGATGACTTTCTCGCCTCTTATGGTCTTAAAGAAGGCGGACTGGATCAGACAGCTCGCATGGCTTACCATACGTTAGGGCTTGCAAGTTATTTTACGGCAGGTCCTAAAGAAGTTCGCGCATGGACCTTCCATCGTGGTTGGAGTGCGCCTAAATGCGCAGGGGTGATTCATACCGACTTTGAACGTGGATTCATTCGCGCTGAGGTCATTGCGTATGACGATTACGTTCGCCTCAATGGTGAAGCCGGTGCTAAAGCGGCGGGTGTCATGCGTGTGGAAGGCAAAGAATACATTGTTCAAGATGGCGATGTGATGCACTTCCTATTCAACGTATAAATTGTTTCCTGAATTAACCGCAAAAACCGCAATGAGATTGCGCGTCTATCTCATCCGCCTCACCCGTGGATACACGGACGGCGGAATGGATAGACGCGCAGATTGATACTGCTTTCATAGCCATCAGCGAAAATTAGCGGCATTTGCGTAAAAAACATTAGACACTTTTGCAGCATTTTTAGACAAAACCAAAACATTAAATTCTGGCTTGTCTCTGTAGTTATGAGATGGTATCCTGTTTCTACTCAGAGATACATGAATCTTCAAGGAATCAATTTGCAAATTAAAAGGAAGGCAAGATGACGATGCAAACGAGTAATAAATTTGGTCAAGATCCTGACGAAAAGGGTTTTTTTGGTAAATACGGAGGCATGTTTATTCCTCCACAACTCGAAAAACCCTTTGCTGAAATTATCGAAGCCTATAAGCGAATTTCGAATGATGCGGCTTTTATTGCAGAACTGCGAAGCATTCGGAAGACCTTTCAAGGACGTCCCACCCCTGTGTATCATGCGCGAAATTTATCGGTGAAAAATGGAGGAGCTCACATTTATTTAAAGCGTGAGGATCTGAACCATACGGGGGCGCACAAGATTAATCACTGCATGGGAGAAGGCTTGTTGGCGAAGTTTATGGGTAAGAAAAAGCTTATTGCTGAAACAGGTGCTGGACAGCATGGCGTCGCGCTTGCGACGGCGGCAGCGTACTTTGGACTGGAATGCGAAATTCACATGGGCGAAGTTGATATTGTAAAGCAAGCGCCGAATGTTACACGTATGAAATTGTTAGGTGCAAAGGTTGTTCCTGTTTCGTTTGGTCTTCGGACGCTCAAGGAGGCCGTTGATTCGGCTTTCGTAGCCTATCTTGCCGATTTTGAAAACTCCATATATTGCATCGGATCTGTTGTTGGACCTCATCCCTTCCCCTTAATGGTACGTGACTTCCAGAAGGTTGTTGGAATCGAAGCAAGAGATCAATTTTTGGATATGACTGGGCAACTGCCGGATGCTATCTGTGCCTGTGTGGGTGGCGGATCAAATGCGATGGGGTTGTTTACCGCGTTCTTGAATGATCCTGTGGACATCTATGGCGTTGAGCCCTTGGGCAAAGGTCCGGCACTTGGCGATCATGCGGCGACCATGTCGTATGGTCATGAAGGCATTATTCATGGCTTCAAATGTTATTTATTGCAGAACGAAGATGGTTCCCCGGCACCGGTGTACTCCTGCGCCAGCGGGCTCGACTATCCAGGTGTTGGACCTGAGCATTGTTATCTTAAGGATGCAGGTCGCGTTAATTATGTGACGTGTTCCGATGATCAATGCAAACATGCGTTCTTTGCGTTATGCCGCAGTGAAGGTATTATTCCAGCAATTGAAAGTGCTCATGCTCTCGCATTTGCTCTTGATAAAGCCCGTGAAATGAAGACGGGATCCATTCTTGTTAATCTGAGCGGACGTGGCGATAAAGACATGGATTATGTTGTTGAAAACTGGGGGATTGGGGAACAATCATAATTCAAGGTTTTTAATAAATAAGACTGTTCGAAGGTCGATAGTTTCGCTACTATCGACCTACTTATTTTATGAGTGATGTTCAGACACAATTTGTCCATTCCTTACGTAGAAAGCTATTGAGCCTACGCGATGATTCAACAGGCGTATGGACAGGTGAACTTTCTTCAAGTGCCTTAAGTACAGCACTAGCGCTTGTTGCTTTGATGGGAGAGCAATCGGAGGAGCAGCTATTATCTTCGGCACAATGGCTCCAAAAACATCAAAATGAAGACGGGGGATGGGGGGATACTCCGACAAGTCAATCTAATATCAGTACAACACTTATAGCACGTGCTGCATTGTGTACGGTTCAAAAAAAATACGGGGCAATTGATTTCCAGGTCGTTCTTCAGCGTGCCACCGATTGGGTTGTGATACGCACAGGTGGGATGGAATTTCCGAGACTGGTACAGGCGCTCAGTCAAATCTATAAAAAGGACCGCACATTTGCGATTCCAATATTAACCTTTATTGCCATTTGTGAAAACGATGATCGCGTATGGCCAACGATCCCGTCTCTGCCATTTATTCTGGCTTTGTTGCCTCAATCCCTTTATCGATTTTTTCGGATACAAGTCGTGAGCTATGCTCTACCCGCCTTAATTGCGATTGGGTTGTGTCGTTCAAGTTGCGCGGCAGCCTCTCATAAATTACCGTCCTGGTGGAAAATTGTTGCCCCCCCGTTATTGAGAAAGCTCGAAAAATTACAACCGCTGCACGGAGGCTTTTTAGATGCCATACCGTTGACGGCCTTTGTCGCGATTGCTCTGACAAAAATCGGATATACCTCGCATCCAGTTGTCGGTCGAGCGAAAGCATTTTTAAAACAATCGTATCGTCCAGATGGCAGTTATGCGATTGACACAAATTTACGTACATGGGTTACAAGCCTTACTACGCGTGCGTTATTGAATACTGAAGAGGGGACTGATGATTTTCCGCTTCATGAAAAACGAAGGCTGGCTCATTGGATTATCGAAAGACAACAAAAGCATGTCCACCCTTATACCGGTGCGCAACCAGGCGGCTGGGCCTGGACAGATTGCGCTGGGGGTGTTCCCGATGCTGATGACACCAGTGCGGCTTTAATTGCGTTATATCACTTGCAACAGCATGGTGTTACCCTCAATATGTTTAAAGACATTAGAGCCGGAATTCAATGGCTGATGGGGTTACAGAATCATGATGGAGGGATGCCCACCTTTTGTAAAGGTTGGGGACGTTTACCTTTTGATCGAAGTTGCCCTGATATTTCTGCACATGCATTACTGGCTTGTGTCCTGTGGCGAGAGCAGTGTGAGATCGAAGAAGACAAACTGAATCGTCTTTTAGCTTATCTCAAAAGTCAACAGAAGAAGGATGGAAGCTGGTTTCCGTTGTGGTTTGGACATCAAGAAGCAGAAGGGTGTTGTAATCCTGTGGTGGGTACCGCACGTGTCGTCGACGCTCTCCAGCAAGTGATTAAAAATGGTTATACCGCATTTGGTGTTACAGAGATTTTATCATTGGGCATTTCATGGATTCTCCATCAGCAACATGTTGATGGCTCATGGGGTGCTGGTCCGCAAGGAACGAACGAAGAGACGGCGTTGGCGGTTATTGCCCTGAAAGGGCAAGAAAAGATATCGGCTCAACGTGCAGTGAGGCAAGGTTGTCTTTGGCTTATTAAGCAGGGACTTGATCCCAAACCAGCGCCGATTGGACTTTATTTCTCGTTGCTTTGGTATACTGAAAAAATGTATCCTTTGACCTGGACTTTGGAAGCATTAGCAGGAAACATCACTTATGAATGATAACGAAAATCTACTCACGGAACTTGAAGAAAAGATTGGATATACCTTTGTTGATAAAACATTTTTGAATCGCGCGTTGACAGCACCTTCTTATCGTGCAACGCATGGTCTTTGCCTGCAAGCAGACAACCAACGACTTGAGTTTTTAGGGGATGCAGTCCTTGGCTTACTCGCGGCGGAACATGTATATCATAAATATGACCAGCACGCAGAAGGGGTCTTAACCATACAACGCAGTCATCTTGCGAGCGGATATGCATTAGCGATGACAGCGCGTGCAATTGGACTCGGTGCTTATATGCGCATCGGGATCAGCGACGAGACGACAGGGGGTGTTGATAAAGAGAAATTACTGGCAGATGGGTTGGAAGCCGTATTTGGCGCAGCTTGGTGCGATGGAGGGCTACCTGCAGTATCCAAGATTTTTCAAACCCTGCTTCAACAGAAGCTGGAGGATATCCCTTCAAATCACTGGGCAAATAATCCGAAGGGCTATTTACAGGCCATTTGCCAGCATCATGGGTGGACTGATTCTCCAGTCTATCAGATGACAGATTCCGCTGGTGCCGCTCATGAACCCGTGTATACCGTCCGCGTGAGCGTCAAAGGGGGATACGAAGCAACAGGTACTGGCCGCTCAAAACGAAAAGCAGAAGCAGATGCGGCAAGGCATCTGCTGTGCGTGCTTTCCGTTCAGGGTATTGGATAAATTGTTTAGGATCCCGGATGGACGAACGGCGTTTTTTTCGCACACAGCGGACACTCCGCAGGATTCCAAACTTCGGGTGCCATCTTCAACAACGACAACGTCGGATAGCCAAAGGAAGCCTGTCCGGCGCTACGATCAACCAGAACCAGGACAGCAGCCACTTCAGCGCCAGCAGCCTTTACGATGTCAATGGTTTCCTGGACACGTCCACCGCGCGTGATGACATCCTCAGCAACGACATAGCGTTCACCTGCTTTTAAGGTGAAACGACGCATGATGAGTTTGTTATCTTGCTTTTCAGCAAATACACATTTTACATCCATCGCACGGGCCACCTCGTGTCCAACTAAAATACCTCCGAGAGCAGGCGAGATGACACCATCGATTTTCCCGATATTTATTTCTGCGTTCATACGCCTGACCAATTCATCACAAAGCTGACCCGCAATGCGGGGATAGCGTAAAACATTTGCACATTGAAAGAAACGATTACTATGAAGTCCCGAACGAAGCTCAAAATGGCCCGTCAACAAGGCTCCTGTGTCTTCCATCATTTTTAGAATGTCTGATTCGTTCATGTTATTTCCCTTTGTTTGCTTGTTTATAAATTAATAATACCGTTTCGAAGTCCAACCTGTCGTGACATGCGCATGGCGCAATCTCGTGAATGTGTCACAAGGACTAAGGTTGCGCCTTCATCACGGTTACATTCCAGCAATAAATCAATAAGTTGTTGAGCAGTGTCGTAATCCAATGCCCCTGTAGGTTCATCCGCGAGTATCAAGCAAGGCTTCATTATTAACGCGCGAGCGAGAGCAATACGTTGTCGTTCCCCTCCTGAAAGTTGTCCAGGAAAGTGGCTGCTGTGATTGGATAGGCCCATACGATCGAGCAAGGAATGTGCCCTCGCTTGATGTTCATCTTTTTGCGAATGATGCGTGGCCCAAGCAGGTACGAGAATATTTTCGATTGCAGTCAGTTGGGGTAACAAATGATGCGACTGAAAGACGAAGCCGATTTCGCGATTCCTAAATGTTGCGCGTGATGGCTCATCTAAAGAACCCAGGTCGCGGCCATTCACTCGGACTTCACCCGAATCAGCAGTATCCAGTGCTCCGATAATTTGGAGAAGTGTTGTCTTCCCCGATCCTGATGCACCTGTAACCGCAAGGGTCTCTCCTGATGCGACATGCAAGTCAATCCCGCGTAGAACTGGGGCTGGGGAGGTGTTTGCCGATATAAATGTACGGGAAACACGAGAGAGCGTTATATCTGCACCACCTGAAGTACCCATGGTCAAAATCCTTTCACACAAACAAGTTCGCCATCTGCAATCACGACAGTTTTTCCAAAGCAACTAGGGGCAATTCCATGGAGGTTATCCCCCAGCTCATACTGTATCCGGTGCGAGGGATCAGTTGTGCGCACTCCATATACAGAATGCTGAGCAATGGCCCAAAAGATGTTGTCGACAACACACGTTTCGTCGAATTGAGATGCGAGTTGCACCCCAGTATCGGCAATAAGACGATCACCCTCAATTTTCCAAAAAGTCATACGGCCTTCCGACACTGGCATAAAAATGCGATTCGTTCCAATCTGTACAGGCGTTGCAAAAGCTTCCGAATCAGAGACTGTTACACGCGAGACACATCGCATACGCAAGGTGTCCAGCATCGCTAATTTTCCGCTACGTGTGCCAACAATCAACCTTCCATCGGTAAGGCGCAAAACACCACCAGCAACTTGTTCATCTTCCGCAAGTTGAATGGATCCTTTGAGACATCCGTTCGTAATTGAAAAGAGATGGACTGCGGCATCACAATTTCCATACGCTATAAAATCACCCACGCGAATAGGGGGGCCATCGGAGCGACTTGTTGCCGGACTACGCCAACGGAAAGAGCCGTCATGGGCATTGACGCATACGAGCGTTCCGTCATCCTGGGAAAGTAAAATAATCACCCGTTGTTGATTCAGCATCTCAACAAGTGGCGGATGCAGACAGGACACCTCGGTTTCTACTGACCATTTAATGACGCCCGTTATTGTCTCAAACAAGACGAGTTTTCCTTTGCGGGTGATCGCACAAATCGTCTCGTTATCGACAACGGACGATGCCTGCCATACATGATTTGAGTAGGATGCTTGCCATCGGATATCTCCAGTTTCGGTAAGCGATAGTATGAGTCCATGGGTGTCCGTGACCAACCAACCGCAAGGCAAGGCTGTGGGTTTATTAACCGTTGCTGAAACAGGAATACACCAAAGTACAGGTGTTGGCTTCACAGGGTGATTGAGAGAACTCTTTGTTGGGATCTTCTTTTCAGTTGGATTGCGGAAAAGAGGCAGATGAAATACGGTATAAATGGCGAATGCGGCCGCAAGCAGAAAAATCAAAAGAAGGAATCTGACGGTTCGATGTGTCTTCATTTTCCAGTCATCCATTCAATGTCTACCCAGCCAGAAACGGGAGTTTTTGCTTTTCCAAGCATAAGTGCTCGTTCAAAAATAGAAGCATCTCGCGTGGTAGAAGATAATCGCAAAATGTGTTCAACATCTCCTGCCGCATTACATTCTACATAAAACCGACACTGCCCGGAAGGAGACGTGATGGTTTTGAGCGCATCCTCAAAGAAATGAAACTCGAACTTTGCGGCTAGCAAGGAAGAAGAGAGACGAGCATTTAAAACATCTTGTTTCGGAATAACGAATATTTGACTTTGAAATTTGTTACGTTCGGGTGCGGCAATAGAAGGCGTATTGACTGCGACTTGTGAAACATCTTCCGCCTTCCATTCTGTAGGAATGACACTTCCTTTATTAAGATAGATAGGGGGGGGGGCTTCCAGGCTAGTCTCCAAAGTCGTAAGATCAATAGATCGTCTCTTTTCCTTTGCCCTGGAACCAAGCATCCATTCAGATGCCGCCCGTTTAACAAGTTGATTTATACTTGCCTCGTCGATTGTTGTATAAGCTACCGCTGGCGAAGTTCGTTGTGCGTTGAATGCTGATTGGGGAGGCACATTATTTAGGTTCCAAGGAAACTGAGCCCATAGTGCTGCGACAAGACAAACAATAATGACGATAGGCCACAAATAACGCAAAGGTTTTTGTTTGTATATATTCGTCATCGTTTGTGTCATTGAATGAGGCATGCTATTCTGGTTTCTCGGCAACATTTACTTTTGAAACACCTGCTTTGCGCAAAATAGTTACAAACCGCATAATGTCACCATGCGAAACACGCTTGTCAGCAAGTAACAAAAAATCTCTATTATCGGAGTTTTTCATTCGTAACCGGATCTGCTCAGCAAGGGCGGACATCTGTTCGTCATCCTGAACCATATAACGAGCGTCATCAAAAAACACCAACGCTTCATCCCTGACCATGGATTCTTGCGTTACCGCAAACATCAAGGCTGTTAAACCCGTATGCGAACCTTCTCGTAAAGGGGCGGAAGGTAAATCAAAAACGATGCCAGGTGATATGGCAAGGCGTTGATGATAAACATATAACAATACGATCAGAATGAGCGTATTAATCCATGGGACTGAAAAAAGTATCGCCTGCGCCCATGGACCTCCAAAGCGGTACACGCCCCGATGGATGCGGACACTTTGTATCCAACGAATGGAATCATTTTTCTTCATCGGTCATCCTCGTGGTCGGATCACTGCTCGTCAAGTAGGCAACTATTTCAGCGGCAGCAGCCTCCATATCAATCACAATGCGTTCAATTCTCACCATGAGAATCGCATACATGGCATGGCAGGGAATGGCGACTAACAACCCCGTAATCGTTGACACGAGTGCCTGCATGAGCCCAGAGGTAAGGTCTACGCTTTGCACAAGCGGAGCCTGCGCATGGGCAGCTTGCACAATTTTGAGTACTCCAAATAATGTTCCGAGTAACCCGAGCAGGGGGGCGATTTGGCAGGTAATGGCTATAGCGGCTTGACGACGCTCCATGCGAGAAATTTCTGCCCGCCCCGCATTGTCCACGGCTTCGCGTAAAGCATCACTGTCTGCATGACGATGTCGAATTGCAGTCAGAACGACTGCCGCAACAGGTCCAGGCGTTTCTTCGCAAATCATAATGGCTTCATCTACGTTTCCGTTGTTAAGAACATTACAAACTCCCTTGATGAAGTCAGCATAGTCAATTTGCGCACGACGCAGATGCAACATGCGCGTCAGAAAAGTTATAAAGGAATCAATTCCAAGAATAACGATAATCCAGAAAACAAACCCATATTGAAACAACGAGGACATATTTTATTCCTTTCAAAGTTGGTACGGTTACGCAGACCTTATTTTTTCCGCAGGCGTTCAATGCGGGCTCTCACTTCATCTTTTCCTTGTACGTCGGTTGCCAGAATACGTTCGAGCACGTTTATGGCAGAACTTGATCGACCTTTCTGTTCATATAAGTCTGCGACATTAAAGGCCGCACGCACAAAGAGTCCTGATGCAGAATCATCGTACCAGACACCTTGTGCATGATTATTTTGATAACGAAGGACAACTTCGGAATAATAGGCTTCTATGGCTTCGTCAGTACGCTTCAGTTTTTCAAGGCAGCGTGCTGTCTTGTAATTGAGTTGAAGAACTTGACTGGCTGAGAGTGTTGAATGCTGCAAGGCCTCACGATAGGTAGCTAAAGCCTTCAGATAACGGTCTGTATTGTCGGCACCCATTGCAAACAGGCAATCACCTTTTCGTAGTTTTGCTTGTTCGACCCATTCACTGGTCGGATCGGTGGCGATGATTTGGTCGAGTATGAGAACCGCTTCTGAGAAACGTGCCAACTCCATTAACGCACTTGCCTGAATAAGTCGTGACTCTATAATACGAACGCTTTTCGGATATTCACGAACAAGACGCGCCACCATTTCAACCGCACTCGAAAAGTCCGCTTCATCGACGGCGGCGCGTGCGCCCCAAAGCAATGCCGCATCTGCCCATTCAGCCGTTGGCCAACGTGTAACATATTCAAGGAACATTTTACGTGCATCAGTAAACTTGCCACGGTTGAAATCAAATTTCCCAATCCAAAGAATCATATCCGGCAAGCGGGATGATTCCGGAAACTCGGAAATAAATGCTGTGGCTGAAGCTTGCGCTTCTTTATCACGGCCTAATGCGTACAGACAGCGTGTAATCACATGACGCGCCTCATCACGGCGGGAGTTATCGGCTTCACCAACTGTTGCAAAATCCTTCATCGCCGCATCGAAACGGTATAGACGATAATAAACATTCCCTCGTCCCATAAAGGCATCGCTGTGCTGTGCTTTGAGTGCAACATTGGTCTGAATGGCGGTATAGGTTTGAATAGCGGCATCCATATCACTCCTTGAAACATAAAGAGCGGCAAGGCGTAAAAGTGCACGTCCAACATACTCATGGTGTGGATAGTCGTTGACTAATTTTTGATAGATTGTAATAGCAGAGGGGCTTTGTGCTGAGCGCTCAAGGCATTCGGCACGTTGATAGAGTGCACGGGGAACTAAAGCACTTTGCGGCACTTCGTCGGGCAATCGCGCAAAGACGGTCGCAGCTTCTGCATGTCGTCCATCTGCCGTGAGTGCGTCCCCCCACTTATAAAGACTTTCAGCTTTTATAACAGCATTTGTGGTCTGCTCGGCAACACGTTGAAAAACACCTGTCGCTTCGGTATAACGTTTCAATTGAAAGAGCGCCCAACCTCGTCCGATCAAGACATGGTCTTCCGTTGACGAAGAGGTGTAGGTTTCGAGAATAAGGCGATATTCATCAGCAGCGCGAGCTGAAAGACGATATCTCAAAAACGCATCCGCCAACTTTAAGTGTGCTTGCATGGCGAACGGATCATCGGGAAATTCGCGAACAAGCGTTTTAATGAGAAGCGTGCATTCATTAAGTGTTGAAACATCCGCACAAAGCAGATTACTGAGATGAAATCCAGCGAGTTGACGCATATCGGGCTGTTGAGCAAGTGAATAGGCACTACGCGCATAGGAAATAGCATCGTTGGTCTTCGCCATGCGAAGGACGGCGGCACTCATTTCTGTATAGGCCTGAACACGAATGCGGGATGAAATAAGCTGATTCGTCGCAATCTGGTCGTATCCTTGTATCGCTTCTGTATTTTTTCCTTGACGCATCAAAAGACGTGAGCGAAGCAATAATCCATCTGAAACATCAGACCCTGCCATGTTAAATTTTATCAGACGTGAAAGTACATCCAGAGCCTGACTGTCTCGCAGGGTTGCTTCAAGCGTCAGCGCCCATTCTACAATATTTGACGCACGCGTATTAGTATTGGTTGACGTAGCATCAATGGTTGCAAAAGTATCGAGCGCGCCTGTGGTGTCTCCCGAAGCCTTCTTGGCACGCGCAGTCATACGAAGGATCGCGTCATACAAAGCCGGATCACTTTTGGGAGCGTGCGTACGTGCGAGTATAGTGACAGCATCTGAAGGTTTCTGCACGTTCAAAAGCGCACGCGCTTGCCAATAGGCAAAGGATGCAGGCTGCTGTGCGCGGTCAACGGTATTCGAGTATTTAGCGAGTATGGCGAGCGCATATTGATCTTGACCTTGCTCACAAAGCGATTCAACGAGAATGGATAGGGCTTCAGAGCTCTTCCCGTTTGTAGCGTCTAGTTGCTTTTGTGCTTGCGTCTGTGCAATATCATAAAGTTGATCCTGCAGAGCAGCTCGAGCTATATCCAAAGGCTCGGCAGCATCAAGACCGCTTGCCACTATTGCGCAAATTAAAATCAACTCAAATTTCATTAGTTAAATAGTAACGTATAGTAATGTTGAAATCACGCCAAAAATGAAAACCGGATGGTTGAAAACAACCACCCGTTCTTAAATGGAAGCTGAGAAAAAAAGCAGAAATACTTAGCTCTTTACTTCTTCAACTTTCTTAGGTTCTTCCTTCTTGATTTCGTTAATCACGTCTTTGACGTGCTCAGTGGCAAGTTTTTCGCCCTCTTCCTTGCCCTTCTTGAATTCACCTAAGCTTCGGCCCAAAGAACGAGCCAGATCAGGCAATTTATTACCTCCAAAGAGTACAAGAATGATAATCAAGACTAACAACAACTGTGTGGGACCTATACAATTAAGCAATGCTATTGGTAACATAATGACCTCCTTTATGGAATCCAAAATGAGTAAGAGCGTGACTTAGCTTTTTACTTCTTCGACTTTCTTAGGTTCTTCCTTCTTGATTTCGTCAATGACATCCTTGACGTGCGCAGAGGCCAGTTTATCGCCCTCTTCCTTGCCCTTCTTGAATTCGCCTAAACTCCGTCCCAAGGAACGAGCGAGGTCGGGCAACTTATTACCTCCGAAGAGAACAAGAATAATAATCAAGACTAACAATAACTGAGTGGGACCTATGTTTTGAATGAACGCTATAGGTAACATGAAAACCTCCTTCTTAAAACTTAACCTCGATAATGTGTAGTTACTGCTCGCTGGGCTTCACGGTCGGCATCGCGACGTTTAATCGTTTCGCGCTTATCTTCCTGATCCTTCCCGCGGCAAACAGCAATCTCAACTTTTACCAAACCTTTAGGGGTTAAATAAATCCGCAAAGGAATGAGTGAAAGACCTTTTTGTTCTGATAACGCCTGAAGCTTGCGGATCTCCCTTTTGTGCATTAAAAGACGTCGTGTCCTTAGCGCATCATGGTTGAACCGATTACCAAACGCATACGGCGGTATACGTACTTGATTCAAATAGAGCTGTCCGTTTTTCACGCTTGCGTAAGAGCCGCTTAGGCCTGCCTCACCGTTACGGACGACCTTAACCTCTGTTCCGACTAACTCAATCCCTGCTTCGTACTTCTCAAGAACAAAATAATCATGCGAAGCCCTTCTGTTAACAGTAAGGTTTCCGCCTTTTCTCTTGTCCTCTTGATCCATACATTACAAGGCCAAATTATTGCGACCAACGAGTCTGAGCCTGCTCCGCACGTGCGATAGCGGCAAAGTCGACCTCGCAAATCAATAGACCTTCTGCAATTTCTCGTAATGCAATATCCGTCTTGTCTTCATCGGCAGAAAGCGGCTTAACTAATGGGCGTTCACCCATATTGAGTTGACGCACACGCTTTGAAACCACATTTACCAGTACCGGTACACTTGGAAACCGGACTCTTGCCTTCTCAATCAGTTCAACGTTCACTAAAAGCCTCCATTTAAATAATTAGTATATCGAATTAACCTTGATGGGTCAATGGCGAAAAGAGCAAAAAAAGAGATTTTACACAAAGGGGATTAGGCTTTTATCTCTTTTTTGATGTCCATATATTTGGACAATAATGTCGACATTCGTGTTTCAAGCCAGGGAGTGACTTTCCAAAAGTCACGAAGTGCGAGGTATTCATTGATCGCAGCGATTTGACCAGGTTTAACACAAAATTCTGCTTTAATAAGAATGTTTCGTGCAGTTGCATCTGCGGAAACGAACTCGATCACCTGCACACGAAATCCGAGAATGCGCAAAAGTTGTGCACGGAAGGTGTCCGTCAGTAAATCGGCCAGACGCTCTTTAAGGATGCCATGCCGAAGTAGCGTTTGAAAAGGGCCGCCATCCTTAAGGACCTTATGAAGTTCATGCTGACAACATGGGACGCAGATCATGTAGCGACTTTTCCATTCAATGGCACGAGCAAATGCTTCGTCAGTCGCGGTGTCACAGGCGTGAAGGCTCATAACAAGATCTACATCAAAAGGAGGCTGAACGGTTGCAATATCCCCTTCAATAAAAGTTACTTGTTCAGCCACATCTAAACGCTTGGCTAATTGAGTCGCAGTCGCAATGATTTCGGGATTGCGATCAATACCGCAGACACGCACAGTAAAACCATGCACGATAGAAAAATAATGATAAGCCGCCAAAGTCAAATACGCTTTGCCACATCCACAATCTACAATATGTATGGTTTTGTTTTCAGGTTCTTCTGTGTTGGGTTTTCCAGCTTCGGACGGTGAAATTAACACCGTTTCCAAGACTTTCAGAAGTTCATTGACTTGGTCATATTTACCCCGCATGGATGCCTTTATACGACCATCCGCATCTGCAATGTCAATCGCTTTCAACAGTGCCATTGAATCAAATGAAGTCAGTGGCTGCTGCTTTGTCCGGTCGTGTGCAGGCGCGTCTTCAATCTCTCTCGCCATGGGTAAGCTGCGAGAAACAAGTGTTTTGCCCTTACGTGTCACCCGGACATGCAAGTCGCCAGAAGCGGTAATCAGATGCAATTCACGGGGTCCCGTCTGTTCCAAGATATCTTCTAACCCTTTGTGAGCTGCAGGCAAATCGAAATTCTTCACGGTTATACGACCGTTATCCGTCATCTCGCCCTGATATTTTTTCTCACCTTTAAGGGTCAGCGGACGAAGACTGATCCGGAAAAGAGCACCCCCTCTCCGAACAACCTGGGTGATTTTCATCCAGCCTTTTTCAGTGAAAACGCGCGTCCTTATTTCAGTCGCAAGTTCAATCGATAAATCAGTACGGGACATGAGTGTTGCCATCTCCATGATGAGTTAAAAAGAAGCAATAGAATAGAGTATTCGAACAGCATCAGCAAGTGATATTTCTAAATAGCCATTAATAATACAATTTCCTTGCTTTTATAACTGAAACCGCTTGCCTGTTTCAACAAACTTCGATATAGTATATTCATGTTCGTGCGTGATTAGGTGATATAAAGTTTTTATTTTAAAACGGAAGGAAACCATGAAGAAAAGTCTGTTTGGGTTGATGTTGATCGGGCTATTTGTGTTGAGTACGCAGGCGGCTGAAAAAGTGCGTTGGCCGGTTTGGTTTACTTTTAGTGGTGCAGAAGATGTCGATGTCGTTGGTTTGCGTATACCGGTTGGCGGGCACTGTGATCAAGTGACAGGCTTTGAACTTGGACTTATTGGACGTTGCCGTTATTTTAATGGAATTCAGATGAACGTATGCCGTAGTGCTGTTGAAGATCAAATGGCAGGCTGGCAATTTTCCTTCTTGTATAATTCGGTTGGAGAAGGTAAAGGGTTAGGCATTCAGAGCGCATTGTGGAATGAAGCACAAGTGTTCTCAGGTGTGCAAGCGGGCTTGATTAATCTTGCTGATTATTGTGAAGGCTTTCAGGTTGGATTGATCAATCGTGCGGAAGATCTTCATGGTTTCCAGATTGGTGTTGTGAATATTATTCGCAACTCAACGGTGCCGTTCTTCCCAGGTTTAAATATTGGGTTTTAAACCCAGACGGTTAGTTCATTCATAATTTACCCCCGTATCCAATTTGGATGACGGGGGTTGTTTATTCAAAGGAGAGATAAATGCTCGTTAAATCATTTGCTGCATTACGGCCTGCGCCAGAAAAGGCCCTTGCTTTAGCGTCCGTACCGTATGATGTTGTCGATACAGCCGAGGCTCGTGTACTGGCTGCTGGAAATCCAGATAGCTTTTTACATGTATCTCGCCCGGAAATTGATCTTCCGGATACCATTGACGTTCATGACGACACAGTCTATGCCCAGGGCTTAAAAGCTTTCAAAGACTTTCAAGCACGAGGTGCCCTGCTTCGCGAACAAGGCGAATATTTTTATGTCTACCGTCAAATTATGGGTTCGCATGAGCAAACAGGCGTCGTGGCGTGTTGTCATATAGATGACTATGCAAATGACATTATCCGTAAACATGAGAAAACGCGAAAAGATAAGGAAGACGATCGTACCCGCCATTGTCTTGAATTGAATGCAAATTCGGGCCCTGTTTTTTTGACCTATCGTGATACAAGAACATTAGATGTTTTGGTTGCGGAAGTAAAGAAGGGTGCGCCTTTGTATGACTTTACGGCTGTCGATAATATCCGACACACCGTGTGGCGAGTTGAAGGCGAGGCAGGTGATTGGGTCGACGCTTTTAAGCGCGTGCCTCTGGCCTATGTTGCCGATGGACATCACCGTGCTGCCGCCGCGTTTCGTTCCGGAAAGCAACGCCGTGAAGCCAATCCGAACCATACTGGAAATGAGGAATATAATTGGTTTCTGGCTGTCTTGTTCCCTGAAACACAATTACGCATCCTGCCTTATAATCGGTGTGTAGCTGATTTGAACGGGCTGACCGTCCAATCTTTTCTGGCTAAAGTAAAAGGGATATTTAAAACGGAAGAATCGACGTCTCCTAATCCTGCAGGTCCACGTGAGGTTCACATGTATTTGTCTGGAAAATGGTACAGACTTTCATGGGATGAATTTCAAGCCGATCCCGTTGGACGTCTTGATGTGAGCGTATTGCAAGATCGTTTGTTGGCACCTGTGCTGGGTATTGATGATCCACGCACGAATACGCGTATCTCTTTCGTCGGCGGAATTCGCGGAACAGGCGAGTTGACAAAGCGAATTGATGCTGGACGCGATGCCGTTGCGTTCTCCATGTATCCAGTCACGGTTGCGCAGATGATGGATATCGCGGATGTCGGACAAATCATGCCGCCGAAGAGTACGTGGTTCGAACCGAAGCTACGTTCCGGGTTGCTCGTTCATACCCTTGAATAAGATGAAGGTATCGCACATTCTTTGGGATTGGAATGGGACGTTGCTAGATGATACGCAGGCCTGTGTCAATTCCATTAATGTGTTGCTTGCAAAACGTGGCGTCGCGACGATTGATGAGCTCCGTTATCGCGATATTTTTGGCTTCCCAATTATTGATTTCTATCGACGTCTTAATTTTCCATTGGAGACGGAAAACTGGGATTTAGTCGCGCGTGAATTTCATGATGTTTTCCTTGCAGACACGACTTTTAAACTTCAGTCGGCAACCGTCAAAACATTGAAAGAAATTCAATCAAAAAATATTGAGCAATCCATTCTCTCTGCATCTGAACAATCGATTCTCGATGACATGTTGACTGGTTATTGCATCCGTGACTTTTTCACACATGTATGCGGTGTTAATAATCTCTACGGCAACTCAAAAATCGAGATTGGACAGAAACTACTAACTCGAATTACAGTACCCCAAAAGGCCATTGCCATAGTAGGGGATACATTGCATGATGCAGAGGTCGCACATGCTTTAGGCATATCTTGTGTGTTGATCGCCCAGGGACATCAATCTCGTGAACGTCTGGAGCAAGCTGGCGTGCCCGTATTTGATGACCTTGATTCGTTTTGCCGATCAATCGTGTAAACAAGCTTGGGCACAATCCCTTACTTTTTCAAGGATGTTACTTTTTGGGATTGGATTTTCATCGGCATTACAGTGGCGAACCCATTGAACATCCGAAACACCCAGCCACGCAAGCATCTCTTTATAGCGCTCGGGTAAATCTTTGAAGCTATCTTCGTCTGCTCCCTGCGAGAGCAATAAGACAGCTTTCTTTCCTTCGGGAATCCGTGGTGTGAAGTCCGCATCAACGAGTCCGTGCCACCGTTCAACAAAGCGACGAATGCACACGGGCATATCAAGCCACCACACAGGGGCAGCCATGACAAGTACATCCGTATTCTTAAACGCGTTAAGTACGTCACCCACGCCATCCTTGAACACGCACCAATCGGCAACAGAGGTTCTGCAGGCCATGCAGGCACAACAGCCAATTCCCTTCACTTTGTTCATATCAAAACGCGTAACGGTAGCACCAGAAGCTATGGCCGTCGTCTCGAATGCGTTTGCCATCAGATGAGTGTTGCCGTTTTTAACAGGACTAGAGGTAAGGATCAATACGTTTTTCATGGCTTAATCTCCTTTTGATCTTTAATACATTCCCTTATGTTTTTTCCGTTGATCTCAACATCTTCAATGACAACCATCCCACTCCAGACGCGTACACGCGCAGCAGTTTGATTAAATCCTCCTTGAGTTCGTCGGTTTGTACTTCGAACCGCATCCTCAGCCAGAGGGGCCATTTTTTCAGGCATATAGTAACGGCTAAAGGGCAACTCTAAATGGATTGTCCACTTGCCTGTTCTCTCACGGTTGTATTTGTTGTCTGGCTTTGGTTTTTCAATGAACTCTTCTGTGCTCCATTGAACGCGAGACCGAATAAATGTTCCCGATGTTGGTTTCGTATCCGTGATCGCTGAGACAGTCGCAAATCCATTGGTGTCAGAGGCAAGAGAAAGGTAACACCAATTATTCCGGTTAAACTTTTTATCGGATACAATCCTCCCCCGATTGAAGGCTTTATAATCGAGCTGAACATACTGTCCTCGAAAGGCATCAAATGGATCGACCGGAGCAGTCTCAAACCGACAGACTTCACCATAGCGCAATGTCAATTCACGTCTAATAATGATAGCGGATAAAACTGCGAATTGGGCAACAACGCCAATGAAAATAAGGATTGATATGAGTCTATTTTTCATTATGTGTGTTCTTCCTTTCTTAGATAACGACCAACATACGAGTTGACGAGGAAGAAGAGCGAACCTGACACAATGAAGGCGATTCCCTTTGTTGTGAAACTTAAATCACTACAGAAGAACTTCCCAAGAATAATTGAAAGGAGAATTAAAATTCCTCCGTTAACAAGAAGCATGGTACGATGTATAAGCCCCGTTGCCAATGTGTATAGACCAAGTCCCGCGAGGTAGACGGTAATAATGATTGAAGCAAAGAAGGCATCATTAATTGACGAAACCACAATGTAGGCTGCGGCAATAACCACTGGAGCAATTCCCCATGCCGTCCAGATCGAGATAATAGGGAGCCCTTTCCATGCGGATGCCGGCATCGTGCGATTTGCGACGATAAGCATGAACCCGGCCAGTATCGGAAGTGCACACGCCAGTAGATAATCAAAACAGGAGAGAATGGCATTATACTCAATATCCGCACGATAATGATTCCAGCCTATTTCATTCCAAGGCCATTTGAAAATAAGCAAATAAAGAAGGATTGTCAATCCGCAGCCACCAATAGTCCGAAGTGGCGTTTGAAAAATATTATTTTCTTTTGACTCAGATGCGATGCCCGCGAGAAGCAACGTCGCGAAAGCACCGGAATAGATAATCATCCAAAGCCCAGGAATCGTTTTTTCAAGGGTGACACCTAATGCAGCCGTTGAACAGAGAGCAGTACCCCATGTGACAAGTCCTGTTCGGATTGAAAAGGGATTATCGTTACGTATAATGAGTAACGCTGGCAAGGCCAATAAAGCCAATGGCCAATATAGAACTGTGACGCCATTCGAAAATTGCGATAGGCTCGCCCACGTGAGCAATCCGATAAAATAGCCAACAAGCGGGACCACAGCTTGCGTTGCATAAACGATTGGCAACAACAGTAATGTCCAAGTCAATGCAAAGCTTTCAGGGTCACCACTGATATGGTAGGTCTGTGCAATGAGAGATATTCCTGCGCCAACTGAGAGACTCCAGAATATGCCTAAGGGGTCAAGAAAGCTACGTGACGTCCATCCTTTCTGCACTCCCATGATATAAGTTGCGACGCAAACAGCGAGGGGCATGAAGGAAAGGGTCGCCCGAGCTGCACGTGGGATGTCATCCCAGTTTGCAGCAAGTAATGCGATGACACCTAAGCCTACCAGCAGTGCACCGATCGAGCCAAGGATGATGCGACTCCACGCGACAGATTTCATCTCTGCACCTACATATCGGGCTGCGATCTTGTTAGCCGTTTCAGCATCAACAATGCCTTCACTGACCCAGAACTTTAATTCTTGCATCAGGTATTTCACATTATTCATGATTCCGCCCTCGTGAAGACATGACAGGAGTCTCTATTAGTTCATAATAGCTTTACGCATCGCAAAACGATCCGCATCGAGACCTGTCCAGATTTTGAAAGAGGCCGCTCCCTGACTGATGAGCATCCCAATACCATTAACACCCTTTGCTCCAGCCGATAGAGCCATTGCCAGGGTAGGGGGATTGAGTTGGGTGACAATGTCGTAAACGGTTTGCCCGGGTTTGAAGGCTGAAGCTGGCAAAACGGAAACATCCTCTGATTTTAATCCGGCCGGCGTACAATGAATGATGAGATCACAGGACTGAGCCGTATTAATCCACGATTGCGAATGAGCTGGAAGTATATGAACACGAGCTGTTTGGGATTGGAGCGGTTTTTCTTTTTGCAAGTCCCGCGCAAGCTCTTCAGCCTTTTCAATCATTTGATCGGCTAGATAAATATCTTTCGCCGTGGAACACGCGAAAGACACTGCACGCCCCGCTCCTCCACACCCCAGAACCAGAACGCGTTTGTCAGTTGGCGTCACATCACAACTTTCCTTAAGATCATGAAGGAAACCTGTAATGTCCGTGTTATAGCCTGTCATCATCCCGTTACTTTCAAAGTGAATGGTATTCACGGCACCCACATGCTTAGCCATGGAATCAATGCGCGTCAGAAATGGCATAATCACCGTCTTGTGCGGTATGGTGATGTTAAGACCCGTAAAGCCACTTTGCTTGCAAAAATCGAGTTGCTGAGCCAATTGATGGTGCTCAACATCAAACGTTTCATACGTTGCATCAAGTCCTAAGGACTTAAACGATGCAGCGTGCATACGTGGTGAAAGCGAATGTTTAATCGGATGTCCAAAGATACCAAAACGATACACGGTTTTTATACGCACTCCCTTCCGACAGCAATCACACCTGAACGTGAAAGATCAATGATATGATGCGGTTGAAGCAATCGCAGAAATTCCGTAACAGCACCTTGGTTACTGGCCATTTGCAACGAGATCGAGTCCTTCTGGATGTCGATAACGGTTGCGTTGAACGAGGATGACAGGTCCAATACTTCTGCACGTTGCGTATTGTCTGCTACCCCGACACGCACAAGAATGAGCTCACGTTCAAGATGCCGTCTGTTTGTCAGTTCGACAACTTCAATGACATCGACTTGCTTAGAGAGTTGTTTAGTAACTTGATCAATGATTTTTGCATCGCCCGGCACGACGATTGTCATCTTGGACACGGTCGGATCTGCCGTCGGCCCCACATTGAGGGTGTCAATGTTATAACCACGTCCAGAGATTAATCCAACGATACGAGCGAGTACACCCGGTTGATTTTCAACAAGACAGTTAATGATATGCTTCATAAAAATACCTCAGTTCTTTGTATGACCGATCATTGAAGAAACATGCGCACCTGGCGGAATCATCGGATAAACATTTGCCTCTGGCGAAACGATACATTCAATGACGGTCGTTTTCTTTCGCTTGAAGGCCTCTTTCAAAGCGACTTCAACCTCTTGTTCAGTGGTCACACGATAAGCTGTTGCACCATGCGCTTCAGCAAGTTTAACAAAGTCCGGCAAATAGACCGGCTTCTCTGCTATATCCTCATTTGGACGGCGACCGTGCTGACTCAGCATCACTCCTGAGTAGCGCTTGCTGTAAAACAATTCCTGCCATTGACGTACCATCCCCAGATATCCGTTGTTGAGGATAACAACCACAATGGGCAATTGGTGTTCAACCGCAACAACCAGTTCTTGGAAATTCATCTGTACTCCACCGTCACCCGTGATGCAAACAACCAACTCGTTCTTGCGTCCCAATTGAGCACCAATACTGGCCGGCAGACCGAACCCCATGGTACCAAGCCCCCCAGAGGATATAAAATTACGGGGCTTAGTATAGGTGAAAAACTGTGTGGACCACATCTGGTTTTGTCCCACATCCGTGGTAATAACAGCCTTTCCTTTACTCATTCGATCGATCATCTTGATAACGGTCTGGGGCATCAGTATGCCATCGGGTTGCGGATACCCCAGAGGAAATTTATTTTTCCACTCCTTGATTTGCTTCACCCAAGACTCATGCTTAGCACGCTTGACAAGCGGAAGTACAGCTTTCAATACAGGCGCAAGATAGCCATGGATACCGAAGTGCGTGGACACGTTCTTGCCAATCGCAGAGGGGTCGATGTCAATATGGACAGTGACCGCTTTTGATGCAAATTCGTCAATCTTGCCCGTCACGCGGTCATCAAATCGTGCACCCGCGGAAATAAGGAGATCGCTCTTATCTACCGCATAGTTGGCAGCAGCTGTTCCATGCATGCCGACCATACCTAAAGACAGAGGATCATTTTCAGGGAATGCGCCAAGGGCCATCATGGTCGTACAGACCGGGATGTTTGCCTTGCGGGAAAGTTCCGTGAGCACTGCCGAAGCTATACCGCTGATGACGCCTCCACCGGCATAAAGCAATGGGCGTTCAGCTTTGTTGATGAGGTCAGCCAAATTCTCAATATCCGCCTTGACAACTTTTAATTCGGGTCGGTAGGCTCGCATCTCTATGAACTTCGGATCCTTTGTCATCTCAGTTGTTACCGCGCGTTGAATATTTTTTGGAATATCAATCAGCACGGGACCCGGTTTTCCGGTGGTCGCAATATAAAATGCTTTTGCGATGATGTCCGGCAGTTCATTGACGTCGCGTACAAGGAAATTATGCTTGGTCACAGAGCGTGTGATGCCCATGATGTCCGCTTCTTGGAAGGCGTCAGTACCAATGAGATGCAGTGCAACTTGCCCCGTGATACAGACAAGCGGAATGCCGTCCATGTTGGCGGTGGCAAGTCCCGTGATCGTGTTGGTTGCGCCAGGTCCGGATGTTACAAGGCAACATCCGGGTTTTCCTGTCGCCCGCGCATACCCGTCCGCCATGTGAACGGCACCCTGTTCATGTCGCGTCAAAACGAATTGGAAAGGAGCATCATAAAGACAGTTGAAAATATCAAGCACCGTACCTCCCGGATAACCGAAAAGTACTTCGCAACCCGCTTTTACAAGTCCGTCAATGACACATTGTGCGCCAGAACGCGGAAGTTGGGGCTGTTGAAGTGTAGCAGGGCCAGTAGGTGTTTTCTTTTTCATAAGTCAGCTTGAGCGTATTCGTCAGCCGGAATGGAACAATCAGATTCCATCCGGCTGATAGTTTAATAATTATCCGAGTAATGCATTAATCTTGGCCACAACTTCGAAGGCGTCTGCGATATAGACAACATCTGCTTTGCCTTGAACCCAGCCACAGTTTGCATCAAGATTCACGGCCCGACGTTCAGTAATGAAACGCCAGCCAACAGCGTGAGGTTCTTCGCCGTGACAACACGTTGAAAGTCCCTTGAGATGGCGTGGTGTTGAACCTGTCTGTCCGACTTGATTCATGTGCGACATGAAGGTGAGCGTCTCCTGTCCTTCACTCTTGAGGTCTACCAGCGACTTGCTGCTCCCCAGTGACGCCTTCGCCGTTGCTAGGAATCCCTGAATCAACGCGCCAGCGTCGCCGATGTGGTACTGACCATCTTTCTGCTTCTTGGTCCATCCTGCACCTGCAACGAAGAGGATTTCGGCATCTGGACGAATCGTCTGCGCATCCGCCGCAGGGGCTTGTATTCCATTAATGGTGGTCCCTTGTTCGCTCAGTGTTACTGCAATCGCTTCGGGGTTCGCTGATCCAGCCGCACCTTCGAAGGGGGTATTGACACCTCCCTCAATCAACAACATCCATGGACGTGCCGTTCTGCTGAACGTTGAAAGAATGCGTTGCCGATAGAACCAACGCTGCGCCTTCACTGCACCACCTTGTGCTGTAACAGCGATAATATGTGTATCAATATGTGCACCGACACGATAAGCCGCTCCTGGTAAGGCTCGTGCAAAACGTGATGTGCTTGGCGCAAGCACGATATCAGCCGCTGCCGCTTGTATGAGCGCAGTTGCAGCTGCAGAATCTGTTGCGTAGCGAGGGTCTGCGAACGCGGCCCCTTCAACGGTCAGAAACTTTATGGCGCCGCATCCTGCGATACTATTCGCCGCTGCAGCGGCATGTGAGCCAAGGATGGCTACCATTAATTCGCCTTCAAGACTCTTTGCTGCGGTTAAAACTTCGAGAGCCGCTTTAGGCAAGGTGTTATTTTCTGTGTGTAGTAATGCTAAAATTTTCATGATGGTTTTCTTTCACTTCCTGTTGCAAATGAGGGTTAAGCCTTAAGCCACTCGACAATTTCCTTTGCAATGTCATCCGTTGAAGCATCCTTAACGATCCGTGTCGCGCGCTTCTGGGCAGGAATTTCGACTTTTTCGTAAACGAGATCACCAACCCCGATAGCCGCCGGTTTCGCTTTCTGCAAAGCTGGCATCACACCGCGCATGTTCATCATACCGACCTGTGGATTATTCGGTGGCTCGGGTAAATTACCTGTCGCCCACGCTAAGACGGCTGGCGCAGCAGCGCATGTAGAATCAAGATACTGACCGCCTTCAATACGTTCCAGAACACGGAAGGAACCATTAGCAGCAACGGTGATTTCGTCAACGCCGGCAAAAAAGTCAGCAATTCCTAAACGTTCACAAACGAGTTGCATCGTCACGCTCGCATCGCGCGAGGCAGATGCGCATCCGCCAAACACCAAAAGCTTACTCTTGTCCAATCCTGGGATCGCCTGAATGGCATCAGCCAGTGCTGCAGCTACTAAATGAGCATCGGTAAAACCGCTTGCGCTCCCATCAACAGCTACTAATTCAAAAGGAACTTTTTGTGCAACGGTCATCATCAGTTGTTGCAATTTGGCTTTAGGCCCTAAACTCACAAGCCATACTTTACTGCCAGCGACCAGTTTTGCCAAATGAGCTGCCTCAAAAAGGGCATGGGCTGACCATGGGTCAAGAACGGATGGCAACATCGTTTCATTCTTCAATCCAGGACCTTGAGGTGTTGTTACAGGTTCAAGTGTCTGCAGCGGGTCAGGCACGAGACTGCCGCAAACGACAATTTGGAATCCATTACTCATTGTTTTCTCCTTTTAGACTCATCCACTTGCATAACACATTCAAATTAATACATAACGTGCTTTTGATGCGTATGAATGTATCAAAAACATGACCTCTTGTGAATGGCAAACAGGGAGAAGAATTCAAATATTTGACACTTGCGAAACATGGGCTAGAAGGCTAAACTATCGGCTATGTCATTTTTTGCACTTTATTCAACAAGAAGGCGCGTTTCGATTCTGATGTGTTGCATGGCTGTCCTTTTTTGTGGACTTGTTTTTAAGGCGCGTATGGCAGGTCTTGAACAGCGTCCGATGCATGGTGACGAGGCCAATCAGGCTGTCCGTGCTGGTGTGTTGCTGGAGCAAGGGGTGTATCACTATGATCCTGCCGATCATCATGGTCCTGTACTATATTATGCAGCTATGCCGTTTTGCCGTGCATCGACACGAACGTTTTCTGAAACGAACGAAATTAATTTTCGGATGGTTCCGGTATGCTTTAGTATTTTGACTTTATTGTTTATGCTGGGGTTGTATCGTCAAGATGGGAAAGGCCTTTTTACACGACCTTTAGGTGCGCTCATGGCGGTTGCGTTTGTTGCTGTTTCTCCGGCAATGAATTATTACAGTCGTTTTTTTATTCAAGAAACAATGTTAGTCACCTTTCTAACGGGAATACTCGTTTGCGCTGTGAGATATGTTGACAATGAGTCTTCACGCGCGAAAATGTATTATGCAGCAGGATTTGGCTGTTCACTTGGCCTTGCCTTAGCAACGAAAGAAACGGTTGTGCTGTCCATTGTTGCGGGGGTTATAGCCTTGTTGTGTACATGCGGGGTTAAGCGTATACGTGATAAGGTCAGTATGCGGGATGCGCTGATTGTCCTAGGTGGAGCAGGGGGTGTGGCTATTCTTTTATATAGTTCTTTTTTTACCTACCCCAAGGGTGCGTATGATGCTGTTTTTTCGACGATGAGTACGTATTTTTATCGGGCGACTGCTGTGCCCGAGCATCATCATGCTTGGAATTATTATTTGACTTTTCTATTTGGTTGGCAGTATGGACGCGGACCTGTCTGGGGTGAAATTGGAACGTTGCTTTCACTTCCTATTCTTATCGCAGTTCTTTTTCCTGTTGCACGTTGGGCAATTTCAAAGGTGTACCCGCAGCAGGAGATGAATCTCACGATACCCATGAAATGGACTATCTTTATTGCTGTCTATACCCTCATTTTAACGAGTCTATATAGCTTTATTCCTTATAAAACACCGTGGTGCATCCTTTCATTTTTGCATGGTTTTCTGCTACTTGCAGCCATTGGCTTCGATGTTGTTTATAACGGTTTACGAAATACAAAAACGCGATACTGGAGATTGAATGATATCGGTGTTGTTGTGTTGTGTATCTTCGTTGGGGTTATCGTGAATATGAGGCTAAAGCAGTCTACGCAAGCCTGTTTTAAATTAGCGGCAGACATTCGCAATCCGTATGTGTATGCGCATACGGGCATGGATGCCTTGAAGCTGGTCGACGCTATTGAGCAGGCGGCTATGCTAAAAAAGGGGCAGGGGATGTATAGTGTTGCGATAGCCATTGCTGCACCTGCTTCTGATTATTGGCCGTTACCGTGGTATTTGCGTAAATTTAACAATGTGGGATATTGGTCGAAAATTTCGAATATTCCCGCTGCGTTTAAACCTGATATTTTAATTGTTTCTGCAGATCAAGGAGATCAGGCTGAACGATGCATCGGAAAGAATGCGCAGAGTAATTTTTATGGTATACGTCCTGGCTCGCTATTGATTCTTTTTGTGCCGCGACAATGAATATAGCTTTGAAAAGGACGGCAATCTTTGAGATCATTTAAAAAACGAAAGGAAGTTGAAGGATGAATATTCCCGTATTGACAATCCAAGGTCGGTCATTGGCTGAAACATTTGAAAAGGCGCTCCTCGCGCTTTATGTGGAGGGAACACGCGTACGAACACAGTATGACAAGGTAGGGGATCCGCTGAGTGTTGACGCGACCATGAACATGACCATTCTTGATCCGATGTGTGATCCGATGATTCATAAGGCGTTCCCAGGTGGAATTGCGGATCTGCGTGAATATGTCTTTGAGTTGGAAGGACGTAAGGATTCGTGGGTCAAGGCGATTAATGATCCAGATGATACGCGCTGGGAATATACTTACCACGGTCGCCTCCAAAAATATGGCCAATGGAAAGAAAAGAAGGCCGATGGCACATCTGATTTTACGGGACCGTTTAATATTGACCAGGTCGAATACGTCATTGATAAGCTTTGCAAACAACCCTTTACGCGCCAAGCTCAGATGATTACCTGGATGCCGAGTCTCGACCTGACATGCTATGATCCGCCGTGCTTGCAATCCATCTGGTATCGAATTCTTGAAGATATCCATGGTGTGCAATGGCTCAATTGTAATGTCCGGTTCCGCAGTAATGACGCCTGGGGTGCAAACTTTATGAATATGTTCGGATTTACTATGTTTAATCGAACCATCATCGCGGATGAAATTCAAAGGCGCACAGGTAAGACCGTTATGCTCGGTCGCATGAATTGGCAAGCGGATTCCTTTCATATTTATGGTAAAGATATTGAGCAGGCCGAACAACGCCTGTTTAATCGCATCGCGACAAGCACCTTCCAAGAACGTGTCTATTATTTTAACGATGAAATGATTCAGGAAATGTATCACGAAGAGGAATCTTCGATTCTGGCAAAAATTGCGGGAATGAATGAGCGGATGTAGTTGAATATCCAATTATCAACACGGAATGATCAATATCCATCGGAAAGTTGGAGGCACGCTTAAGCCCCGTGCCTCAGTTGGTCCGGCAGCTGCCAGACTTTCCTTAAATTCTTTGTTTTAGGTTCAACTTGTCATAACGCATATTAACCTTGTCAAGCCAGAAATGTAATATTTTTTAATCTTTTTTTTCAGTGATTAAAAACACCTTTGAACCATCACGCTTGACCATCCCCGAATAAACACCAAAAGCACCAACAGAAGGCTTATGGATATTATCAAAAGTTGATCTTTGCAAACGCCCGTTCTTTGCAAAAACTTTTTCGTTGGGATTAAAGAAAACGCGAACATTCAGCCCTTGCATAACGACCACGTAAGACGAAGAAGACAAACTATCTGATTTAACACAATCAACTTTACCGCTCACAGTGACCACTTGCCCAGTGTATGAAGAAACATCGGCTACGACATTGGAAGCCATCACCGAGGCGCGAACGAACCCAGAGACAAAAGCGAAAAAGAAAATTAATGTTTTCATGATCTGAATTATAGAATACCAACGTTCCCACCGCAACAAAATTTAATAAAATTTTATTCGCACCCCGTCACGTTTTTATGCTTTAAAATCCTTGATTATCTGTATTGCTATTAAACATAAAACAGCAAGCCCAGTGTTATCAAGTAAAACCAAAGCCACAACGGCCACCCATGACCGCGCACCGGACGCTCATAAATATAGCTGTTCCCCGTACCAGTCACACTTATACATTCAGCAGTATTATAGAACCGCCCCCAATGTTTTTTAACAATGGGTGATGGCCAATCAACACGCTCATTATTGCGATCAAAAATATTCCGCATACACAAATGAGAAGAAAAAGGTATTTTCATCCGAAGCCCTGGCAGTCTATAAGTCGCCATATTCGTAACAGTGACCCAACGCTCAACCAACACACGATTTGCTTTTGCCAAGAATGAAACATTTTGAATAATAAAAAAAACATCTTGAGAACGTTTAGAAGAATGGCGCAGCCACGAGAGAAAACGGACGACCTCTTTTTTTGTGCTTGAGTATTGATCGAAATATTCCGCACACTCGTCTAGAACAATCAGCACACGCCTTTTTCCGCCAGAACCGCGCGGATCTCCACAAGGAAAAAGAAAAGGGTCATCGACTGATAAATCTATATGCTTATACAAACCCCGTAAATGTTCCCCGTATTCCCGACAAATAGCATTCATGTTAAGCGTGATATTAGAAACGACAAAATAACCATCACACATCCCTTCCACAGCGAAACGAACGGCAGTGAGAGTCTTACCACCGCCCAGACCGCCCACAATGCCCCAGATTAAAGGATTAACATCCAAGGCGAGCATTTACACCCCCGAACCGCCCCCACCGCCAGCACGCCCCAGCGAACCGACAACGAGAAGACACTTTTCTACAATGACAACAATAAAAGAATATGCACCGCGCACAATCCCGAACATGATAAAAAAGCCAGTCAGCCACCAGATTAAACCAAAGAAGGAGCGCAACACATCACAAGAAGTCTTTAAAGCAGGAGTGTCGTCAGTAATCCAGTTAACCGGCTCGATAGCCGGTATAGATTCGCCCCCTTCAATTTGCCACGACCAACCACCGTGTATTTTTATAGCAGTCGGAAAGGTATCAGTAGGAAAAATACCCTTGAAAGAAGTAAAGACGGATTGAAACGAAGTGAACAGACCGCCGAAACTTTCACTAATACTAGCACCTATATTGCTGACGCTCGACTTTATTTCTTCAATCTTTTCCTGTTCCCCTTCAATAGTCGGTTTATTCTCTTCCTCTTCCAATTCCTTTGGAAATAACATCATGCCCAGCGCACTGGTCACCCTTTGCCACCAGTTCAAGTATAACCATTCTGGCTCTGTCTCGATATCACTGCTTTTCACATATGACCCAATAGGGGAATTGACTTGATTTGCGTATCCCTCAAAAAATTGTTTCATGCCTTCTTTACCAGTAACAGCACCATCGCCAGTATTCAAAATATAATCCCAGCTTTCATTAACCTTTTTTACCTTGTCCCATGTTGAATAATCCCAACTAGACAAAGTGTGAGCTACTCCCCAAAAAC
>SESF01030134.1_pt1 | contig 71586 bp, 68 predicted proteins | sample 3171521 | NCBI WGS metagenome assembly SESF01 (sample SAMN10866945, study PRJNA518727) | freshwater metagenome | biome: subpolar coniferous forest; feature: holomictic lake; material: water; isolation source: holomictic Lake 227, 6 m and 8 m depth | place: Canada: near Kenora, Ontario | collected...
GCGAAGCCTCCGCAAAGCAGCGATCTGGGACGAGGTGTGTGACCGTCTGGACAAAAACGCACTCGGTCTTAGCGGCGGCCAGCAGCAGCGATTATGCGTTGCCCGCACGCTTGCCGTTGAGCCCGAAGTACTGCTTCTTGATGAGCCGACCTCAGCGCTTGACCCGAAAGCCACCGCAAAAATAGAGGACCTGATTCAGGAGCTTCGCGGCAGTTACACCATCATGATCGTCACGCACAACATGCAGCAGGCATCGAGGGTATCGGATTCCACCATGTTTTTTTACGAAGGAGTGCTGGTCGAACATGCCCCGACAGCGCAGCTCTTCACCAACCCGAAAGATCCGATAACGGAAGACTATATAACCGGAAGATTCAGTTAACGAAAAAGAGATACTCCCATGTCAGAACGCCCGGTCCATGAGCTTATAAAAGAACTGTCACAGATTCTTGTGCAACTTTCCGAAAAAGTGCTGGAGAATTTCTTTCTCTCCCTGCATGCCATTAAAACAAAGGATGTAGACAGTGCGCGCCTTGTAAGGAGAGTCGATAATGAAATAGATAAGGCTGAAGTCGACCTCGAGGAGCGCTGTCTGGCATTTCTTGCCTTGCATCAGCCGGTTGCCCGTGACCTTCGCACCATTGTGACCATCATCAAAATCAACGACGATCTTGAGCGCATTGGCGACCTGGCGGTGCATATCGTCGACCGTATGCCTGAAATCAGTCAGGAATTGCTTGAGTCGTTTGAATTCGAAACCATGGGAATGCATGCCGGTGTTATGGTGAAACAGTCAATTGAGGCCTTCGTCTCCAAAGACCGCCATCATGCCGATGAGGTCTGTGCTCTTGATGAAAAGATCGATATCATGCACCGGGCAGCCTTCAAAAAAGTCACGAAATTGATGAAACCTGCAGATGCCGATGTCGACGAACTCATTGCGGCGCTCTCCATCTCAAGGTATATCGAGCGCATGGCCGACCACGCCACCATGATTGCCCGTGAAGTCATTTATCTCATAACCGGTGAAATCGTCCGCCACAAAAACGATTTCTATGAAAACCTTCTCGAATCCCTTGACGACTGATCTCAATACCATATCGACATGAGATGCCATTAACAGCATTTTTGTTTTTTTCTTGCAATTAACCTTGCAGGTCTGCTAAATTAGCAACACTTTACATTTTTCTATTAACATAAGCATGGTGTTTGAACCCTATGGCTAACCTGTTAGGCAAACTTTTCGGCGACTCACCGAAAACCACAGAAACTCCGCAAGCATTTACCATCAAGATCGACCCTGCCAAGTTTGGTCTTTCCATAAAACCGCAGGGCACAGTCTATGTTCAGCTTGAATCTCTCAAGCAAAAGCTTACCAAACTTTCATCCAATGTCGAAAACAACCTGATGCTCAGCATCCGTGCTTCAACAAAAGGAAATGTCGAGCTCGCCTCTTCAGCGTTCAAGTTTGATGAAGCATATATCCGTAAAGGGAAGTTCGAAGTTGAATACCTTACTCTTGCCTACGCATCGTTCCAGAACCTCGGTGAAGATGATCTCAAGGCAATCAATCAGGCTCGCATGATCCTTCGTGAGCTTGAACGCCTTGCACAGCTTGCGCTCAACATAGCCGACAAAGCCGAGTATGTAAAGTTTGCCAATGTACAGGAACTGCACAAGGACGAGTACGGCCTGAAGCCCATGGGCGATATCACTGCCGAAATGATCAAAAAGGCAGTAGAGGCATTTGTAAGCGGCAACGCCAAGCACGCCAGTGAGACGCTGGTCATGATGACAGAAATCCAGGGCCTTTATGATACTGCGGTTGCAAAAATCAAGTCCTCGGTTAATGACCAGAACATCATAAACCATACAGGCATTCTTTCAATTATCGAGCATGTCAAGGCTTCAGCCGACATATCCTGTACCATTGCAAGCCACTTCTGCTGACACGCGTCCTCTTTTTACCAATAAAAAAAGCGTGCTTCGGTTCGCTTTTTTTATATCAGGCATTTTACTCTAAAGCTCATGAAGAAAGATCAAACCATACTCCAAAAGCTCAAAGGCAACAAGCTGGCGTCTGTCACTCTGTTGATGCTGCTTCTTCTCTCACTCTTTTGGTTCTTTCAGCATCGTGCTCCCCAAAAAGCCATTATCCAAAAGCCTCTCGACCGTATTCCTGTAACTGTTGCCCCGGTCATAAAAGCAGCGGTTCGCGACAGCTTCAGCACCATCGGCACCGTCGAGGCCTTCCGCGAAGCCGACATCTTTTCAGAATCCGCCGGTCTGGTTCGCAAGGTATCAGCTGAGCCGGGTTCACACAAAAAAGCTGGCGACGCCTTGGTTATAGTCGACGACGAACTTGCCGCCTCCCGCCAGCGCAAAGCAGACGCTCACTACCGCCAGACCAAACGCGACGTCGAACGCTACAAAACACTCTATACAGAAGGTGCAGTCCCCCTTTCTGCCTTTGAGGCAGTTCAACTCCAGAACGAAGAGGCCCAGGCCGAATTTGTTGCAGCCACACGTAAATTCAGCGATACGAAAGTCAAAGCCCCATTTACAGGAACCCTCACTACCCGTTTTGTAGAGCAGGGTGAACTGCTTAACGAAGGGGGCAAGGTCGCACACATGGTCGATATGACCAAAGTGAAAATCATCATCTTTGTCCCCGAACGCGAAATCACCAGATTTGCTGCAGGCACCCAGCTTACCGTTACCAGCGATACCTTTCCGGGTCAGCGATTCAGCGGCAAAGTCACGGCAGTCAGCGACAAGTCAGGCCGCGACCACACCTGCAGGGTTGAAGTGCTGCTCGATAACAACCTGAAAAAAGCTTTCCGTTCCGGGATGTTTGCCCGGGTAATCACCACCGGCGATGGCCATCGCGAATCTCTTCTCGTTCCCCGTATCGCCCTCGTTGCTGGTATCAGAAAGCCCGAGGTTTTCGTGGTCCGCAACGGAAAAGCGGTTCTAACGCCCTTTATTGCAGGCCTGGAACTCCAGAAAGAGCTCGAAGTGCTTGACGGTCTTAAAGCAGGGGAGAGTGTCGTAACCAGCGGCCAGACCGAGCTTATCAACGGCTCAGCAGTTCTCGTTATTGGCAGTAAGAAAGGGTCTGCAACACCATGACGCTTACTGAGCTCGCCATAAAACGCCCGACGCTTATCGTCGTTCTCTTCACTGTGCTAGCCATTCTCGGCCTCTTCAGCTATAATCAGCTGCAGTATGAGCTCCTGCCGAAAATGACTCCCCCCGTTGTCACCGTCTCCATCCGCTACCCCGGTGCTTCTCCCGGCGAAGTCGAAACATCCCTGACCAAACCGGTAGAGGAAGCTGTTTCAGCCATTGAAAAAATAGCATCCATCACCTCCACCTCCACCGAAGGGTTATCGGTAGTTGCCATCGAGTTTTCCAACTCAGCCAATATCGAAAAAGCCCTGCAGGATGCACAGCGCAAAATCAACGAAGTGCGCGACCGCTTTCCCAATGATGCAAAACCCCCGGTCATCACCCGTTTTGCTCTCGACGAAGCACCCGTACTCCGAATCGGAGCCACCTCATCCCTGCCCGATACCGACTTTTACCGGATGCTCAAGGACGACGTCAAACCTCTCCTTTCAAATGTTGCCGGCGTTGGGCAGGTCTACCTGCTTGGAGGCCGCGAGCGCGAAATCCGCGTCAACATAGATCTCGAGCGCCTCCAGAGCTATGGTTTAACAGTCCCCGACGTTTTAAAAGAGGTAGGCAAGGCCAATCTCGATTTCCCGACCGGCAAGATCGACGATCGCGACCGCCAGTTTGTCGTCAGGCTTGCCGGAAAATTTGCCAGTCTCCGAGAGCTTCAGAATCTCGTTCTGCGCTCCACCCCAACCGGCAAAGTCACCCTCAGTGATGTTGCCGAAGTAGAAGACGGATTCAAAGAGATTACAACCCTCACGAGGTTGAACGGCCGCGCTTCTGTAGGCATAATGATCATGAAACAGAGCGATGCCAACACCGTTGATGTCAGCCGCCTCACCAGGGTCACCCTCACCCGTCTCGAAAAACTCTATAAAGATAAAAACCTCTCCTTCGATATAGCCCAGGATTCCTCAACCTTCACGCTCGAAGCCGTTACAGCCGTCCAGCACGACCTCATGCTAGCCGTACTTCTCGTCGCTCTTGTCATGATGCTTTTTCTGCACAGCCTGCGCAACTCACTCATTGTGCTTGTCTCCATTCCGACATCGCTGATCACCACATTCACGGGCATGTACCTTTTTGGGTTCTCCCTGAACCTCATGACCCTGCTATCCCTCTCGCTTGTAGTCGGTGTTCTGGTGGACGACTCCATCGTTGTACTCGAAAATATCTACCGTCACCTCGAACGTGGTGAAGAACCCCGCAGTGCGGCTCTCCTTGGTAGAAATGAGATAGGCTTTACCGCACTCTCCATCACCCTCGTTGATGTGGTCGTCTTTCTTCCACTCTCTCTTGTCAGCGGCTTAGTCGGCAACATCCTTCGCGAATTTTCCGTGGTTATGGTTATTTCAACACTGGTCAGCCTTTTTGTCTCATTTACTCTCACACCGCTTCTCGCTTCACGATTCTCCAAAGTCGAAAACCTTACAGGCAAAAACCCTCTCGAAAAGTTTGCCATTGCCTTTGAGCACAATTACCAGCGATTCCGTCAGCACTATCTTGATCTCCTCCAGTGGGGTCTCCATAACCCCCGCAAAGTCTTTTTCAGCGCAATACTCCTTCTCGCAGCCTCTTTCAGCCTGCTTGTTTTCGGTAAAATAGGAGGGGAGTTTATTGAGGTATCCGACCGTGGCGAGTTCTCCGTCATGCTCGAGCTCGAGCCGGGCACTAATCTCGAAGAGACCAACCGCCTGACCCGACAGGTTGAGCACCGCCTTTCTTCAATGCCGGAAGTGAAAAAACTGCTTGTCAACGTTGGCGCCTCCAGTGAAGGCTTTTTCAACCAGAGTGCCGACAACATCTCCGAACTTAACGTCAGGCTTTCGCCCAAAGAACAACGCACAAACTCCACGGGTGACGTCATGGAGAGAGTCCGCAACAGCCTTAAAGATGTTGTAGGCCTCAAAGCCAGCATCAACCCGATCGGAATCTTCGGCACAGCCAACGAAACACCCGTCGCCGTCATCCTCAGTGGCCCCCTGAGAACTCAGGTCACCCGTGTTGCCGAAGCCCTGCGCGACAGTATCAAAACCATCCCCGGCACAGCCGATGTCAAGCTCACCTCAAGGGTTGGCAATCCTGAAATGCGCATAGTAGTCGATCGTGACAAAATGGCCACTTTCGGCATCTCAATTGCCGATGTCGGAGCAGCTCTCCGTACAGCCTATGCAGGCGACGAAGCCGGCAAATACCGGGACGGAGGCGATGAGTACGATATTAGAGTCATGCTCGACAAGTATTACCGTCAGGACACATCCACCTTAGCCGACATCACTTTTCGAACCCCTCAGGGTGACCTGGTCAAGCTCGGTCAGTTTGTAAGTTTTGAGCAGGACCGTGGCTATACGCTGCTGCAGCGCAAGGATCGCAACAACGCCGTATGGGTGAAGGCGCAGGTCATCGGTCGTCCGGTCGGGAGCATCGGCCAGGATATCGAACGTGTTTTTAAGAATATGAAAAAACGCGGTCTCATGCCTTCAACGGTCTCTTATACCTACGAATCCGATCTCAAACGCCAGGGCGAATCCTTTTCAACCCTGCTTTCTGCCTTTATGGTCGCCATTATCTTTGTCTACCTTATCATGGTTGCCCTCTACGACTCATACGTCTGGCCCATGGTGGTGATGTTCTCCATTCCGCTGGCTATTATCGGAGCGCTCTTCGCCCTTGCCCTCACCGGAAAATCCCTCAGCATTTTCACCATTCTCGGCATCATCATGCTTGTCGGCCTGGTGGGTAAAAACGCAATTCTTCTGGTCGATTTCATCAACAAATTCCGAGAAGAAGGCATGGGACTGACCGAATCCATTATTGAAGCGGCCAAAGAACGTTTGCGCCCTATTCTCATGACCACCCTGACGCTTATTTTCGGTCTTCTGCCGATAGCACTCTCCGGCAGTTCAGGTTCCGAATGGAAATCCGGTCTTGCCGTCGCTCTCGTCGGAGGTCTGGCCAGCTCCATGTTCTTAACCCTGCTGGTCATTCCGGTTGTCTATGTCTGGTTCGACAAACTTCGCACAAAACTCTCAGGAATGCATTGGGGTAAAAGCATACCAAAGGCTCAAGAATGATTTATGCGCACCTCTTGAGGAGTTATTGAGTCTCTCTGTAGGTTGGGGGAATTCCTTAACCCCAACTTTTTTTTAGTTCAACAGCCAACACAGGTTCCCTTATGTAAATCCTCACGTTCTTTATGAACTCTTTATTCCCTTATATTGTAGTTTGATCAAGAAGTAAATAAGATGTAACCACAGGAGAGTCAATGCGTTTTTTTTCCAATCAGACACCAACACTTCTCCTTTGCCGCATTGCCCTTGCCTTCTCATGGATATACCAGGGAGCGGTTCCTAAAATAGTATGTCAGAGCCGGGGTGAAATCGATCTTCTTGGTCACGTCATTCCAGTCTATCAGTGGGTATGCGAGGCAATCTTCTGGATTGGGGCAGGGGAGATAGCCTTCGGCCTTCTTCTTCTGTTAGCAGCATGGAGCTGGCTTTTCTGGATCAATATAGTGTCGTTGACCGGCCTGCTTCTCTTCGTTCTTCTCTTTGAACCGGCAATGTTTACCTTACCCTTCAATCCGCTGACGCTCAATATTTCGCTTATTGTCATCTCAGTGATTGCGCTTATCGAGATTCACAAAAATAAAACCCTCACACCCAGATGAAAGCGCATAGTCATGATGGAAAGTTAAGCGCCGTTGCCCGGCTCTTTCTTTCCGTTTCAGTTACAGTTATTACCATAGCATCCTTTCTTGCAGCAGGCGGGGTTACGGCTGGCAGCTACTTCCTCCTGAAGCTCCATCCCTACATCTTCTTCATCGGTTTCGGCAACCTCGCCATCCTCATTCTCAACCGCTACCTTACAGCGACAATCTACCCCGAACTCAAAGTAGATCCCCTAAAGCAGCAGCGCTACATTTATACCGTCATACTCGCTCTCGTCATGATCACCGTATCGATAGCCTTCGAGTGGCCGCTTCTCAAGGCACTTACAGGTCTGATGCTCATGGTTGTCGTCGCTGGACCGCTCAAGGAGATATTCACCACACTTTCAATCCCGAAAATCTGGAAAGAGGTCTCCGTCCGCTACTACATTTTTGATGTTCTCTTTCTCCTCAACGCCAACCTGGGCCTCTTTACCCTGGGACTCAAAGAGGCTTTTCCCCAACAAAGCATTATCCCGTTTTTTGTCACCCAGTCCTCATACTTTCTCGGCTCCTCGTTTCCCCTCAGCATCAGTGTTATGGGCTTTCTCTACTCCTATGCCTGGAGCAAATCCTCAAAGCGTGAGCTTATCAAGCGCCTCTTCAGTCTCTGGTTTTATATGTTTGTCGGTGGAGTACTGCTCTTTCTTATTGTTATCCTTAGTGAGTACTACCTCGGCATGATGCTCATCAGCCATATCCTGCTCTTCGGTGTCATGGCGCTCCTCGGCAGCTTCACCGTATACCTATACAACTTTTTCAAACATAACTTCCATCATCCGGCACTTGCATTTCTCCTCAGCGGACTTGCCTTGCTCTTTGCCACCAGCGGCTTCGGCATAATGAACATCTACTACCTCAAAGGGGTAGCCTTCGGCACACTTCCCCCATTACATATTGATCGTATGTGGATCTACCACGCGCATACTCATGCAGCGCTGCTAGGCTGGATAACCTGCTCATTTATAGGCATGATCTACATCGTCATACCATCAATTGTCCGTGCCGACTCCCTTGCCCCCCTCCGGAGCGACAAAGTACTCTCCGCAATCCTGAGCGAAAATACCAGAAAAAAAGCATTCCGGCAGTTGACCATGCTCTTATTGGCAGCAACAGCTATAATAGTCGCTTTTTTTCTTCAAAACGGGGTCATGCTCAGCGTCAGCGGATTCGTTTTTGGAAGTTCAGTCTATTTCCTGCAGCTCAACCTTCAGTCTGAACTCTCCCGGGTGGAGTAAAGAGAAACAATATGCCAGCTATAAATCAGCCATTGGTGACCGTCGCAATACCGATGTACAATAACGCCCGGTTTATAGCTCAAACGATAACCTCTGTTCTCACGCAGACCTTTCCTGATTTTGAGCTTTTGATTTATGACGATCATTCCACAGACCTCTCATTCGACATCGCAGCATCATTTACCGACCCCCGGATTAAGCTCTACAGGAACTCCGGTAACCTCGGCCCCGAAGGCAACTGGAACAAGGCAATCAGCCAGGTACGGGGCAGGTACGTCAAGCTCGTTTGCGGCGACGACATCCTTTTCCCCCAGTGTCTCGAAAAACAGTTGGCAGCATTTCAGGATCCGCTCAACAGGGGAGTCAGCCTCGTAAGCAGCCAGAGGACCATCATTGACCCCGAAGGCAAGACACTGATTAAAAAGGTGAATTTTGTCAATGGAGGTCGTAAAGGCTTGGTTGAAGTCACCCGCAAAATGATCCGCATGGGCACCAACATCATCGGCGAACCAGTCTGCGGCCTCTACCCGGCAGAGCTTATTGCAAAAACCACAGGCTACAGCGCCACAGTTCCCTACACCATCGACCTCGACTTCTGGCTTCAGATGCTCAAGCATGGCGACCTTTATGTCATAGACGAACCACTATGCGCTTTCCGCATCTCCGACCTCTCCTGGTCATCAAGGATAGGGGAGTTGCGCTACAAGCAGTTTCTCGAATTTATGGAACAAGCCGCCACCGACGAACGCCACCAAGTCACCGACCTCGATCTCTTCATCGGCAAAATCAACTGCGCCATCCAGTCAATGACCAGCCTCATGGGCTTCAAACTCTTCGCAACATCAAGCTCTCAACTCCCCATACACACGTTTCCTTCTCAGCACTGAGTACTCAGCACTTTTCCCGTCATCCCGAACTCTGTGAGGGATCCAACCCCAACTTCTTTATAAGTCCTATAAGTCCAATAGGTTACAATAAGCCCGATTCCTTAGTCTTCCCGCCCAAGCTCAATCCACGTTCTCTGTTTGTACAAACCTCCTTTCCGGGAGAATAACAGCCGTCAACTTCCCAAGTAGTGGCTCCTCCTTATAGACACATCCCGTATCAATCGCAATAAGCTTATCAAGCATAATCGGCTCGCTGATGGCTGTGTGTGCGCAGACAACTGTCTTCTCCCACTTATACTCCTTGCTTTCAAGAAAGTTGGTGCGCATATGCATTCGCTGCCAGCAAAAATCCTCATGCTTGTAATACATTAGGTTATCCTTTACGGTAAGTTCAGGATCAAGCCCTCCGTGAGCAAAAAAATAGTTTTCTGTTTCAATAAAAAGATGGCAGTTGTTAAAGAAAGCCCGATGTTCCTGAGAGAAATAAAGTCCGGAAGGACTTTTTTGATAGGATTTAATAGTTGCTTTGCCGCCGTTGGCAAGCCATTCTTTAGTGCGATGGCCTTTAAGATGATCAAGAAACATCAGCTCATGATTACCCATAATAAAATGGCATGAGTAGCTCCTTCCGAGTTCAATCAGATAATCTACAACCTCTTTGGAATGATTCCCCCGATCAATATAATCTCCGAGAAAAACCAGTTGTTCAAACGGTTCAGGATCAATAATCTCAATCAGCTTCTTCAAGGATGCAATGCACCCATGAATATCACCAATAGCAATAATCCGACGATGTTCAGATATAATAGGTTGCATCCAAAAAGTCAAATTTTAAAAAATAGAAAAAACCTATAATTTCATTTTCACCCCTCCGCACTCATAGAGTTGCCAACAGCCAACTCTTCTAACTCAGCCCTCGCCATTTTCATTTCTTCTCATACAAAGCAGAGTTTTGTCTCTATCCCCGGCCCACAGCCCAATTCTTAATGCTGACTTAAAACTCTTCTCTCTCATCAACTTGCCTACTGCCCACCTATTCACTCCACATCATCTCTTTTCGCGTCATCTCGAACTCCTGTGTGTGATCCATCTTAAAACCAACCAAAGCAAAAACTCATTATAAGTCCTATAGCCTCTATTTCCCCTTTTTTAAATTTTACAACTTTGTAATATTATAATCACATAAAAATTTGTAAACTTACACAGTAGAAAATTTTTAGTTAGTTCAAATTTACACTTACATATGCGATGAATAAGGTGGTTAAAATTGCAGAAGTATGAATCTGATAAAGATATATATCATCGCTGTAATAATAGGAATTATTACTCAAGCATCAGGTGCCGTGTATGCAGAGCTTCCCGTTTCTTTAGGCTCTGGCGATGTCCAGCGTAGCGCTCTTGTTTCGACGATTGGGATTACGCCCAATAGTAATGGCAAATCCCTTACCACTCCATCAGCATGGGGTAGTGCTTATGGATCTGTCTTTGCGGGTGTAGGCATTGAATCACGCGCAGCTTATCTCCATGGCCCTGCTTTCACTAATGGTGTGGGAGATGGATCTGCTGCTGTAGGTTTTGGAATTGGGAACCCGGTAGAGTTTGTTGGCTTGCAGGCAGTTCTTACCATATACGACCTTAGCTCTATAGGTCGATATGGTATGTCATATCAGCTTCACCGTAATCTCGGCTCAGCGAATGCTTTTGCTGTTGGAGCTCAAAATATTATGATAAGTTCTGGAACTGATTCCGTTCCAAGCTATTATATTGTATACAGTCAGGGAGTTCTTGCTTCACCATTCATTAACAGAGCAAATGGGACAACACGGCTTCATTACAGTATAGGCGTAGGGAAGGGAGAATATAGCGAAAAAAGTCAGCTAGATGCCCTTACAGGAAAAGGAGCTAATGGAACCTATGTGTTCGGAAATTTTGCTTATGAACTGTTTAACTCATTTAACGTCATTGGGGAGTGGAATGGCTTAAATGTGAACACCGGTGTTTCAAAAACATTTTACATAAACAACATTCCTCTCGCTTTCTCAGCAGGTGCGTTAGATCTTACCGGATTCTCTGGAGATGGAGTGCGCTTCATGGTTGGAGTTGGAACAGGAATAACTTTATAACATACGTACTATGTACAAAAAGATTAATACCCTCATAGCTGGAGCTCTTCTTCTGGGTTTATTTTCTTCAGCATCAGCCAATGCGGCTTTTAATGGTTCAGATAATTTTAGACCTGTTATTTATGTTCCACCCGCCACTCCCAGAATTCCATCGGTAACGCCAGCTCCGGCCCCTGCCCCTACGCAGCAATTAGCAGAGGCGCCACCGCCAGTGAATAACGAGTATGTACTGCAAAGGGCAGCCCGTAACTAAAAGATGTTGGATAACTCAGTGCTGAATAAACGTTGTATAAGAGCAACGTTTTATTCAGCACTGACCAGTCGCACAACCCATTGTAATGCTAAAGTACTCCTGTAGCCGCTATATTCTTGCAATTGATTATTACCCTATACAGGTCGTCCCGTTGCTCAACTGGTTTGATCTTATCTTCGTCAGTCCGCTGTCGTTAGCCAGTCAGCAACCCATATTTATTCACAACCAACACCAGAAGGATTGTTGATATTACCACACCATACAAAGACACATAGTCTCATTTTGAGGCGATAGATATCATTATAAAACACACTCAAGTTTATGGTTTTAATCGAAATGATATAAGTGAAATGGTCAAACGATATTTCTGAGGCGCTAACTGCTTATAAATATTGTGGTTATCATTTTATCTTTATGCGTTCAAAAAGTCTGGTATGAAAATTGCATATCTTCCTTTACTAATTGGAGTTAGCTGTTTAAGCATAATTCAAAGTTGTTTTTCAGCGTATTCTATTAAGTATTTTTATACGCAGGAGTTTATCTAACTTTTTTTGCCGTTTGAAGTCTATAGGCTGGAATAAAAAAGTTGATGAATTCGCTGTGCTGAACATTTAAGAGTATCATTTACCTCCATACCCCTATTTGTGCTTTTTGTTGTAATAATTGTATATTATTTACATATTTCATATGTAGTTATGTGCTACATGTTATTGATTAATCTCTCTTTTTCTTAGCTTACAACATCGAAGTAATAAAAGATTTAGAGTTAACGGCCATAATAAAAGGCCATCTGTTATAGAAGGGGTTATCTCTATAGTTGTACTCGAAATGACCCTGCGCGTCATAAGTGCTTACAAAAAAGAATGATACGATATATATAGAACTGTAATTCCTGTGACTGAGAGTAGCGAAGCTTTAGCTAAAAATCCAATATGCGCCTCAATTGGCCCTTTGTTTTTCCTTTCCCAGCGCTCTCGATTTCCCTCGGCCCTCAGCACTCACGTCTCAGCACTATCTTTCTATGTCCCCTGATCCCATCGGCCTCATCCGCCTCTCATCCCCTCACATGAGCGGCAATGAAATGAAATATGTCATAGATGCAATAGAGCACAATCAGGTATTCCCCCTCGGTCAGAATGTCGCAGACTTTGAAGAAGCACTTCGCTCCTATACTGCAGCAACCGCCTGCTCATGCCTCTCATCAGGCACAGCAGCCATCCACCTTGCCCTAATCATACTCGGAGTCAAGCCGGGCGACGAAGTACTTTGTTCAACCTTCACTTTTGCCGCCTCAGCCAATCCGATTGTTTACCTCCATGCAATACCGGTCTTTATAGATTCAGAACCTTCAACCTGGAACATGGACCCCAACCTGCTCAGGCAGGCCATTCAGGAAAGGATCCGTAAAACCGGAAAAAAACCTAAACTGATTCTACTCGTCCACCTCTACGGAATGCCCGCCGATATAGAAGGCATTATGGCCGTCTCAAAAGAGTTCGACATACCTGTTCTTGAAGATGCCGCCGAAGCCCTCGGTTCCACCTATGACGGAAACCACTGCGGTACCTATGGTGAAATGGGTGTATACTCTTTCAATGGCAACAAAATCATAACTACTTCCGGTGGAGGAGCGCTTGTCTCTGCCAATAAATCACTTTGCAGCCAGGCCACGTTTCTTGCAACCCAGGCTAGGGACGAAGCCCCGCACTACCAGCATTCACAAATCGGCTACAACTACCGGATGAGCAACATCTGCGCTGGTATCGGCCTAGGCCAGATGGAAATACTTGACGAAAGAGTCGCCAAAAGGCGCGAAAACAACTCCTTTTACCGCGAAGCATTTCAAAACATAGAAGAGCTCACATTCCTGACCGAACCCTCCCGGCGCTACTTCTCAAACTACTGGTTAACCACAATACTGATTAACCCCGCAGAAACCGGCATCAACCATGAAGAATTGTATCACCACCTGAAGCAGCACCAAATAGAAGCCCGACTCCTATGGAAACCAATGCACCTTCAACCAATATTCGCACCATATCCTAGTTACACGAGCGGAGTCTCAGAATCCCTCTTCAACCAGGGCCTCTGCCTCCCCTCCGGATCACTAATGACCAACACCCAAAGAGAATACGTAGCCGAAACAATCCTGAAAGCCATAACCAAAGTCCAACCCAAAACGAAAGCACTAAGTGCCGAGACGTGACTGCCCACTGCCCACTATTTCAATTCTTAACTCAGCACTTTCACCTCAGCACTCAGCACTTAGAAAGTTGCCAACTGTCCCCAGACTTCAACTGCTGACTGCCAATTGCCAACTTTCCCTGATTTCACACTCTTGTTATAACCCTACAGCATATAAGCCCTATAGGTCCTATTCTCTCTCTGTCACAGCATTGCCAACACTCTCGAATGAAAGCCAGCAAGCCCAAATAAAAACCCCAAGCCGAAAAAATTAACAAAATCCCTATATTACTGTTAAAATCGGCGCATGCATATTTTTTTTCATTGCCAACAGCCAACTTATCTTGACTTCACTCAGCACTTTCACCTCAGCACTCAGCACTAAGAAAATCAGCACTCTATGAAACGCCTAATCCTCTTCCTATCAATACAGTGCCTGTTGCTTACCACCCTTTCATCTATATCTTCCGCTGCCGAACCAAGCGCAATTCGCGATAAATCAGAGAGCTTCAAAGGTGTTAACGGCCCTAGCTACCCCCTAGTCCAAGACTCCTACTTCACCGACGACTTTGGTAACATTCTCATGACCATCAACGTACTCGGTCAGGCCAACCATTCTGGTCAAGTCATTGTTCAAGAAGATGCCGATCTTGCCACCCTTATCACTACGGTAGGTGGCATAAGCCCTAATGCCAACCCGAAAAAAATCATAGTAATCCGCAAATACCCCGACCCTGACGGCACCCAGTTCTACAAAGTAAACTTCAAAAAATTCTTGAAAAACGGCGACCGCTCCTCATTCGTGGTCCTCAAACCGAACGACACAGTCATCATTCCCGAAGATAATGGCATCTCCCTGGCAACAATCTCCCAGGTTATTAGCCTCATCTCAGGCGGATTCAATTCCTATTACATTTTGAAGCAGATCAGCAAGTATTAATGTGGATCAGCTAGTAACAGGTTACAACTCACTCTATAGACCATCATGCCAGATACTCAGCCGCCCGGCACTGACAACAACCTGAATAGAGCCTCTAACCCCTCTCCCAATAAGGGTCAGCAGCAGCCAAAAATTCAGGAGTACTTCGGCGAGCCTATGAAGGAAATTGACATTAGAGAACTCTTCAATGTCCTCAACCGCCGCAAATACGGCATCATTTTCTTTCTCATTATTTCTGTCGCTCTCGCCTGGCTATTTCATAAGGCCGAAGAGCCCGCCTATTATGCAGAATCCATAATGCTGATAGACAATCCCTTCGGCAACAACCCCGTTGACGCAGCTCTTGGCACCACAGGTGAGTCCGATGCCAAAGCGGTAAAAAAAGATGTAGAGCTCTTAACCTCGATGCCCATTACCCAGCTCGCCGTCCGCGAACTGCTTAAAACCACTAAGCGCGACTCCCTCGAATTCTTCGGTAAACGGCAATACCGTTCATCCTTCGACGACCTCATCACCTTGGTTTCGCCCTTCTCTGACAAGCGCTCAGCGCAAACCATGAACCTCAATGGGCCTGAATACCCGGATGATTTTATCCGGATAAACGCCATGAAGCTCAGTGTTCGTATCAAGGTAGACCCGGTGCGCGAAACATCTCTCATCAAAGTCTCTGTTGCCAGCCCTTTCCAGGATGAAGCCGTCTATCTTACCAACACGCTCTGCAATGCCTATAAAAACGCCGATATTAACCGCAAATCCGAAAAATACAAGCAGTCGAGCACGTTCATTGCCGAAATGCTCCACAATCAGCAGAAATTCGTTGCCCAAACCGACAGCACCCTCTCCAGGTACATGGAGAGCAACAAAATGTATGAGAATTCCGGCAATGTAGGGCAGCTTCTCTCAAAAGTCACAGAGATCGAATCCAAAGTCAACGAACTCAAAACAGAAAGCCGTATAACTCAAAACAGTCTCGACTTTCTCCAGTCAAAACTCACCGAGGCCGACCGGATCCTCAGTACTCGTATAGCCAAAACAGTAAACGCCAAGCTCTCAGCCATCCTCGAGGATATTAAAAATCAGCAGAAACAATACGTTCAGCTCATTGCCGAAAAAGGTGTAGATGACGCCGACACCAGAAACAAAAAGCAGCAGCTCGATGCTGCACAATCACGTTACGAAAACCTCAGTCGTAGCCAGATAGCAGGAGAAATCAACTACACCGGCAGAACAAAAAAATATAGCTTCGACCTCATTGCTGAAAAACTAGAAACAGAACGCAAGCTCAACCTCCTCAGTAACAGCGCTATTGAATATGAGAAGCTTAAACAGGGCTACGAAGCCAGGGTCAACCTTCTTCCCAAAAAACAGCAGGACTACGCCAAACTCCAGCGTGACCGCGATGTTGCCGGAAAAACCTACACATTCCTCAAAGAAAAGCTCGATGAAAGCCGCATCCTGCTCGGTTCTGAAGTTGGCAACGTCTCCATAATCGGTAGCGCTTTTCGCCCCTTCTTCCCCGCAAATTCCAGCCCCCTGAAAAGTATGCTTATCGGCCTTCTTATCGGCGGAGTAATGGCATCCATCTACACCTTAATTAGCGAATTTCTGGACGACAGCATCAAAGACGAAATCAGTTTAAAAAACCAGGGCTTCACGGTTCTATCACAAATCCCTTATGTTACCAACACGCCCGATGGCTCGAAGGCAACCTTGGGTAATTACATAAAGGAGACTGATCAACTCAGCACTGATCAACGCAACACTGTCCCACTGATTACCGACCGCCTCTCCTCCTGGTATGCCGAAAGTTTTCGTACCCTTAGAACAGCAATCAGTTATTGCTCTATAGACAACCCCATACGCTCTCTTATTATCTCAGGTGTTTCAATAGCTGAAGGCAAATCCTCCGTTTGTACCAATCTTGGTATGGCCCTTGCCCTCAATGGTCGAAGAGTCATCATCATCGACTGCGACCTCCGCCTCGCTTCCCAGCACAACATCTTTAAAATAAAACGGGAAGTTGGCCTTACCGACTATCTCTATAGCGATCTTAAAACCATCGATGACAGTTTTATTAAGTCCACCCATGTCGCTAATCTGAGCGTCATTACCGCGGGTAAAAAAATTCCGAATCCCAACGAGTTCCTCTCGTCCCAAAAAATGCAGGATCTCATTTTATACCTTGAAACAAAATTTGATCTAGTCCTTATTGATAGTCCTCCGCTATTTCTCAGCGATGCAGCCCAGCTGGCCCAAACTGTCGATGGCATCCTGATTGCAGCACGCTTGAACCACACTCCACGCAAACCACTGAAAGATCTTGCCGATGACCATCTGATTTTCTCCAACATCATTGGTGTCGCCCTCATTGGCTCCCTCAAGAATAGCTATGGCTACGGCAAATACGGTCACCACAAATATGGGTATGGCAATAGGGGCAATTACTATGGACAAAACTAAAATCCAAAAAAGTATATTGAGTCTCTCTCAAGGTCAAAAAAAGGCTCTTGCTCTCCTTTTTGACCTCACGGCATCTCTGTGCAGTGTTTGGCTTGCATTCTCATTCCGGTACGACTCTGTTCGTCTTCCTACGGGGCAGGAGTGGGTTATATACCTTCTTGCCCCGCTCCTTATGCTGCCGATTTTTATAAAAAAAGGCCTCTACCGTGCAATTTATCGCTATCATGGACTTGCGGCTTTTATCACCATCCTCAAAGCGGTAGTTATCTACGCTTTTTTCTTGATCGTGGCACATTTATTACTCAATACCCCGGATATTCCCCGGTCGATTGTCTTCCTGCAGCCAATCATTATTCTCCTTATAACACTGTTCAGCAGGGGTTATATTCGCTACTGGTTTTCGTTGCACAACAACAAAAACAATGACAAAAAAAACAGCTCCTCCTCTGAACAAATACTCATCTATGGAGCCTGTTTATCAGGCTTACAGGTGCAGAATGTCATTTCAAGCCTTCCCAATCTCAATATTGCGGGTTTCATTGACGACGACCCCTCTTTATATGGGCGCACCATCAACGGGCACATGGTCTATAGCCCAAGCGATGCCCTGCCGGTCATTCAACGACATAACATTAAAAACATTCTCCTGGCCAGCCCTAAAATTACTCGTTTCCGTAGGCTGGAGATTGTCGAACACTTCAAGAACTATCCTGTAAATCTTCGCTTCCTGCCAAACATTCAGGACCTCACCGAAGGTAAAATCACCATCACCGAAATCAAAAAAATAGATATCGAAGATCTCCTTGGTCGCGATACCACGCCACTCAGCGATCAACTGACCATAAACTCCATTACCGGTAAAGTCATTATGGTAACCGGTGCAGGAGGCAGCATTGGAAGTGAACTCTCCCTGCAGCTGCTTGCCCTTCAACCCGCCAAACTGCTTCTTGTTGATAATGCAGAATACAACCTCTTTAATATTCACAACAGCCTGATTGAGCTGAACCTGAAAAATGATTTTGGCACACTCATCGTCCCTCTCCTCGCTGACGTCACAAATGAGGCACATATTTCCAATATCATTCGCATCTACCAGCCATCTGTCATCTACCATGCCGCAGCCTACAAGCATGTCCCGATGGTTGAATACAATATTTCCCAGGGGGTTCGCAACAACGTTCTCGGTACCCTCAGCCTTGCCAAAGCTGTCCGTCAGCATAGAACACCGGCTCTGATACTTGTCAGCACCGACAAAGCAGTCCGCCCAACTAACGTCATGGGAGCCAGCAAACGCCTCTGTGAACTCATTCTTCAGGCATTCTCCGCTGAATCCGGCAACACCACCAGCTTAAGTATGGTTCGCTTCGGCAACGTCCTCGGTAGCAGTGGTTCAGTCGTTCCACTCTTTCGCACCCAGATCAGCCAGGGAGGACCAATCACTATCACGCATAAAGAGATTACCCGTTACTTCATGACCATCCCCGAAGCAGCCCAGCTCGTTATCCATGCCGGTAGCATGGGCAGGGGAGGCGAGGTCTATCTGCTTGATATGGGCGACCCGGTTAAAATCATCGATCTGGCCCATCGCATGGTCACTCTCTCAGGCCTCTTGGTTCGCGACCACCAAACCCCCCACGGTGATATCGAAATCAAAGTCACAGGCCTGCGTCCCGGCGAAAAACTCTACGAAGAACTGCTTATCGGCAACAACCCCTCACCCACAGCTCACCCCCGAATCTTTAAGGCCAACGACCACTTCATACCCTGGCCCATACTCGAGCCGGAACTAAACAACCTTATGCAATACATCAAAACCGACAACATCACAGGCATAAAGCAGATACTCAAAAAATTGATTCCCGAATACCAGCCCAGCATAGCCACCACCGACCACCTCCAACGCGAAGCCGAAAGCACAACAAAAAAATTACCCATAACCCCCCAGCAGAAAAACTAGTAGGCAGTAGGCAATCGAAGAAAGTAGTTGGCAGTCTGCAGTCGGCAGTCAAGAAAGAGAGTCCCAGCCCAGAGTCATTATAAGTAGTCCCATTAGTCCTATAGGCCCTATTCCCTCTCTTTCTCAGCCAACTACCAACTGCCAACTCTCTTGATTTCAATGGCCAACTGCAGACTGCCAATTGCCAACTTTTTTTCTTCACTTGCCAACTCTCTTTCTTCAATAAATGGATACGTGTTTCAAAGATCTTACCGTATACAAGAAAGCCTTTCAAATGGCTATGGAAATCTTTAGGATCACCAAGTTTTTTCCAGTAGAAGAAAAATATTCATTAACCGACCAGGTAAGGCGATCTTCAAGAGCTGTTTGTTCGAATCTTGCTGAAAGCTATCGGAAAAGACAGTACAAAGCACATTTTCTATCCAAAATATCAGACGCTGATATGGAAAACAGCGAAACAGGAGTGTGGATTGATTTCGCCCTTAATTGTGAATATATAACTACTGAAATACACCAAAATCTCACAACAAAAGGACTCGAAGTAGGCCGAATGCTCAACCACATGACCCAACACCCTGAAAAATACGCCCTTAAATCTTAATAGTTGGCAGTCTGCAGTCAGCAGTTGGCAATCGAAGAATACAGAAGGCAAGTGAAGAAATTGAAAAACCGCCAACTGCCAACTGCCCACTTTCTTGTTTTCGTCAGCTGACTGCGAATTGCCAACTATCTTTCTTCAATTGCCGACTGCCAATTGCAAACTGCCAACTCTCTTTCTTCAATGATCTTCCCCCTTCTCCTCCGTCTCTGGTCCCATATATCAAAAAGGCGAAGAACCCAGGTATTTCTCCTCTTAATCCTGATGTTCGCCGCCTCATTCGCCGAAATCCTAAGCATAGGAGCAGTCCTCCCATTTCTAGCCGTCCTGACCAACCCAGAAAAAATCATAAACCACCCCACAACCCAATCCCTGATCCACACATTTGGCTATACAACTCTTAACTCTTCACTGCCAACTCACGCAGTGCCGACTGCCAACTGCCTACTGCCAACTGATTTTCTCTTTATTCTAACCTTCACCTTCGCCCTCGCAGCCTTAATAAGCGGCGCCATGCGCCTTCTGCTCCTCTGGGCCAGCACCCGCATCTCCTTTGCAACACTTGCAGACCTAAGTATCAGCATTTACCGCAGAACACTCTACCAGCCATACTCAATACATGCCGCCCGAAACAGCAGTGAAGTCATAAACGGTATTTCAGGTAAAGCGAACAGCGTAATAGGGTCGATCATAATACCTAGCTTGACACTCATTAGTTCAGCAATCATGCTAATTGTAATCCTCATAGCTCTTATATCTATTGACCCGGTAATCGCTTTAGCCGCCTTTGGAGGATTTGGCTTGATATACGCCATCATTATAAAGCTTACCAATGGCAGAATGTTGTTCAACAGTCAAAGTATGGCCCGCGAATCAACACAGCTCATCAAATCTTTACAGGAAGGTCTGGGTGGTATACGCGATGTCCTGATCGACGGCTGCCAGGCAGTCTACTGCAATATATACCGCAACGCCGATCTTCCTTTGCGCCGGGCCCAAGCCAATAGCACTTTTATCAGTCAAAGTCCACGATTTGGCATCGAAGCACTCGGAATGATGCTTATCGCTATGTTGGCTTATGCGCTTGCCCGCCAGCCCGATGGAATAACCAAAGCGATCCCGGTCCTTGGCGCCTTAGCCCTTGGCGCTCAGCGTTTGTTGCCAGTACTGCAGGCAGGATATGCTTCATGGAGCAGCATTCAAAGCGGACAGGTCTCTTTAAAAGACACCCTCGAACTGCTCGACCAGCCACTCCCCGAATATGTCGACCAGCCACCCGCAAAACCAATCCCGTTTCAGCAGCAGATAACCTTAAAGCAAATCTCATTTCGATATACCCCCCAAACACCTTGGATACTCAAAAACCTCGACCTTTCCATTCCAAAAGGCAGCCGCATCGGCTTCATCGGCCTTACCGGGAGCGGCAAAAGCACCCTCCTCGATATAGTCATGGGACTGCTCCAGCCCAACGAAGGAACCCTTGAAATCGATAATCAAAAAATCACAACCCACAACACCCGCAACTGGCAGGCCCATATAGCCCACGTTCCTCAGGCCATCTTCCTGGCCGACAGCACCATCCAGGAAAACATAGCCTTTGGAGTCCCCATAAATAAAATTGACCACGCCCTGGTCAAACAAGCAGCCCAACAAGCCAAAATCGACGACATTATAGAAACCTGGTCAAAAAAATACCAAACATTCGTAGGCGAACGAGGCATCCGCCTCTCAGGAGGACAACGCCAAAGAATAGGCATAGCAAGAGCACTGTATAAAAGAACTGATGTTATCATCTTCGACGAAGCCACCAGCGCCCTCGACAACAAAACCGAACAAGCCGTAATGCAATCCATAGAATCCCTGGGCCAAGACCTTACCATACTTATTATAGCGCATCGTCTCACTACATTGAAAAACTGCACCCAAATAGTTGAACTAGCAGACGGCGGCATAAAACGAATCGGTACCTATCAAGAAATAGTAGGTGAGGACAACCAACTAAAAGTAAAAAATCTCAGCACATAGAAAACTGCCAACTTTTTCGGTTTTCGCTCAGCCCTGAATACTCAGTACTTTCTTTCCTCATCACTAAGAAAATCGGCAATTAAAAGACTGCCAACATCCAACTGCCTTCAATCTAAATGAAATATTCTGAATACAGGTATTTAATTCTCTCAGATCTTTATCGAATTACAGGAGATATTAAAATTCTGTCATTTTTACGTTCCATTATATTTGGTTTATATAAATACAACTTCTGGATGCGAACATGTTTTTATACGAGATCAAATGTAATACTAAAATATACCATACACCCAATCGCAAAGCTTATACTTCGCCACATAGTCTACAAGTTAGGAATTCAAATTCCCAGTTCAACCAAAATTGGTAGTGGCTTTCATATTGGACATTTTGGAGGAATCGTTGTTAATGCGGAGAGTGTGATTGGCAAAAATTGTAATATCTCTCATGGTGTCACGATAGGTCAGGGGAATCGCGGGAAAAATAAAGGATGTTCAATATTAGGAAATAATATTTACATAGGACCCGGAGCAAAGATTATTGGTGCGGTTAAAATTGGAAATAATGTCGCAATTGGAGCAAATTGTGTTGTGACAAAAGATATTCCTGACAATTCTGTAGTTGTTGGCATTCCGGGAAAAGTGATATCACAAAATGGTTCAGTTGGATATATAAATAAAACTGACTACGATAACAAGATCGGCTACCTACAGAAAGCAGTTGAAACATCCTGAATATCTCATTTTTCCTCAGAACTCAGCACTCAAAAAGTTGCCAACTGCCAACTCTCTTCCTTCCACTCGGCACTCAGCATTGTCTACTCAGTACTTTCTTTCAGCACTCAGCACTCAGCACTCAGCACTCGCGTCTCAGCACTATCTTTCTCATCACTTTGAAGACTGCCAACTTTCTTCACTTGCCAACTGATATTTTCTTCACATGTTAACCAACTCCTCTATCCTGATCACCGGCGGCACCGGCTCCTTCGGCCATACCTTCGTTCCCCTCACACTCGCCAAATACAATCCCCGCCGTCTAGTCATCTACTCCCGTGACGAAATGAAACAATGGGAAATGGCGAAGCTATACGGCAACGATCCGAGAGTCCGCTTCTTCATTGGCGACGTTCGTGACAAAGACCGCCTTGCCCGCGCACTCACAGGAATTGATTATGTTGTCCATGCAGCAGCAACCAAAATCGTCCCCACAGCCGAATACAACCCCTTTGAATGCGTTAAAACCAATGTTTTCGGCGCCATGAATCTCATTGACGCCTGCATTGACCATGGTGTTAAGCGCGTTGTCGCCCTTTCGACCGATAAAGCAAGTAGTCCGGTTAATCTGTATGGAGCCACCAAGCTGACCTCTGACAAACTTTTTATTGCAGGTAACTCGTATTCTGGCGGTGCCGACACTCGCTTTTCAGTAGTGCGTTACGGCAACGTTATGGGCTCGCGGGGTTCAGTTATTCCTTTTTTTCTATCCCGTGCAGATCAGGGGGTGTTACCGATTACTGATGAGCGCATGACTCGCTTTATGATTACGCTGGAAGAGGGCGTCGATCTTGTTTGGCATGCCTTCGAGGATATGGTCGGTGGTGAAATCTATGTAAAAAAGATCCCTTCCATGACATTGCTGGATATTGCCCGCGCAGTCGCACCCAATGCTTCACATGATATAGTTGGTATTCGACCAGGAGAAAAACTCCATGAGCAAATGATCAGTTTTGAGGATGCCAAACATACCTATGAATATGATGACCATTACAAAATACTTCCTGCAATCAATGACTGGAGCCACGACCCCGAGCGTATAAATGGAGGTAAACCAGTTGCTCTCGATTTTACCTACTGTTCAGATAATAACACTGAATGGATGAGCATTGATAAATTGCAGGCATGGATTCATGAGAACCGAGCACATATTGGCAAAATATGACAACTATGATTCCCTACGGACGACAGAATATTAACCAGACTGATATTGATGCAGTTGTTGAAGTCTTGCGCTCTGACTTTTTAACTCAAGGCGCTGTAGTTCCAGAATTTGAAAAAGCTGTTGCGGCTTATTGCCAAGCAAATCATGCTGTTGCTGTAAATAGTGCGACCAGTGCGTTACATATTGCCTGCTTGTCGTTAGGAGTCGGAAAAGGGGATATCGTCTGGACATCACCAATAACTTTTGTTGCGAGCGCCAATTGCGCACTCTATTGCGGAGCTGAGGTGGATTTTGTTGATATTGATCCGCAAACGTATAACCTTAGCGTCGATCGCTTAAAAGAAAAGCTGATACTGGCAGAAAAGGCTGGGAGATTACCAAAAGTCGTTATTCCAGTCCATCTCTGCGGTCAACCTAGTGATATGTCCGGCATAAATGCATTAAGTCAGCAATATGGCTTTAAAATCATAGAAGATGCCTCACATGCCATTGGCGGACGCTATAAAGATGAACCAGTAGGTAATTGCCAATACAGCGATATCATCGTTTTCAGTTTTCACCCAGTCAAAATAATCACAACAGGCGAGGGGGGGCTTGCTCTAACCAATAATAATCAGTTAGCAAAAAGCATGCGCCTCTTGCGTTCTCATGGCATCACAACTGATACTTCAGATATGCATCCTCGGCCTGAGGGAGAACTTTGGAATTACCAACAGATAAATCTCGGGTATAACTACCGCATGACAGATATTCAGGCAGCGTTAGGGCTAAGTCAAATGCAACGGCTTAATGAATTTGTTACCGTGCGTCATGCTATCGCAAAGCGATACAATCAAATGTTATCTGCCTTGCCAGTGGTTCAGCCCTGGCAGCATCCTGATAGCTATTCAAGCTTCCATCTTTATGTTATTCGCTTGAAGCTTGATGAAATCAACAAGACACACAGGGAAGTCTATGAGATGCTCAGGGCTGCAGGGGTACTCGTTAACCTTCATTATATACCTGTTTATCGCCAGCCATATTATGAGCAAATGGGATTTTGTGCGGGTTACTGTGCTGAAGCGGAGCAATATTATTCAGAGGCGATTAGCCTGCCTATGTATCCGGGACTTAGCGAGCTTCAGCAGGATTATGTGGTGACAGTAATTGAAAATGCGTTAAATGGTCAGGATAATCATGATTAATAAGTTGTTAAGCAACATCCCCGGCTCAGCTGGGATGATAATTAACAGTCGTATCGGCTGTAAGGAATTATGGGATCAGACTTTCAACAGCCTACCTTATAAGTCGGTTGCATACTCGAATACCAGCCTTGATTATCAGTTAGCATATCAGCAGGGGCATGGCGGGAGCTGGTTTGATTTTTCGTCAGTTATTTATTCGGATAATAAACCGGTCGCTTTATGGCCTCTGACTATCTCAATAAAAGATAATGCGGCAAGATTGACATCTCAGGGTAGTCCTGTTTTGGCTCCGGTTTTTCTTGCGGATTGTCCGGCCGTGTCCCGCAAGCGGATTATAAAAATTTGCATTGAACTAGCTAATGCTCTTGCAATTGCTTATAAAATAAGCGAATGGGAAAGTGGCGAATCATTTTCCCGTTCAATCGGCATGAGCGAATGGCATATTCAATCCATGGGAAGAGACTCTCTCTGCCATGTGTTTCATGAACTTTATATTGACCTTGGGTTAGATATTGCCGAAATAAAAAGAAATTTTCGTAAAAGATTTAAATCACTTGTTGTTTCCGGTTCTAAGTTATGGGCGGTCGGTGTTCTTGATGGCCAGAATGATGGGGAGATATGGTCAGAGTTTCGTGATTTGCACCATAAGGTCTCAGGCAGAGTCACCCGATCTGATGAAACATGGATGATGCAATATCAGGATATTCTATTCGGGCGTGCTTTTTTGGTCTGGTTAAGAAACAGCTGTGGTGAAATGGTAGGGGGAGGACTTTTTAACTTTACGGATGATGAGGGAGTTTATGCCGTTGGGGCATATGATCGTACCCTTTTTGATAAACCTTTGGGGCATGTTGTTCAATATAGAGCCATTGAAGAGCTGAAAAAACGCAATGTAAGCTGGTATAAAATAGGTGTTAGACCCTATGCTTCAGACAATCCAAAACCCACTGAGAAGGAAATATCAATTGGAGAGTTCAAGCAGGGTTTCTCATCCCACTGTTTTCCGCACTATCGCCTGACACACAGGCTTGTTCAACAACAAGAGGTATGAGCCTAAAGATGGACTCACATTTTCTATAACCTAAACATAGTTCAAGTTTCAGCCGTTTTATGTTTGGCCCAAGGATTTCTGCATCGGATATTGAGGCGACACTTGTAAGTGTTGCCCCGCTACCGATTCATCAGGATATTTCGTCATCATTGTTACAAGCAGTTTTAGTCGATCGACAGCAAGGGGCATTACTCTGAGTAAAATTGCTTTTAAAATAAGTTACGGATACAGTTAGGTGACAGTTTATGATCAGACAAGGCTTGCCCTTGGTACAGCCCAATTTGGTTTGCCGTACGGTATTGCTAATCAAGCCGGCCAGGTTAGCAGGAAGGAGGTCTCTGCGATGCTGCAACTTGCGGTATCCAATGGTATTGATACCCTTGATACGGCGATTGCCTATGGAGAGAGTGAAGTTGCTCTTGGCCAGGCAGGTACTCAGGGTTTCAATGTGGTGACAAAGCTGCCGGCACTGCCGGATGACTGTCTTGATGTTATCTCTTGGGTTATGGAGCAGGTGGACGCCTCATTTACCCGTCTCGGGGTAAGCTCTGTTTATGCTTTGTTGCTGCATCGTCCGGAGCAACTGCTTGGTCCGCATGGAAAAGAGTTGTATGAAGCATTATATGCCTTGAAAGAGCGCGGCAAAGTGCAAAAAGTCGGTGTTTCCATTTACAACCCTCTTGAACTGGATGCACTGACCCGACTATTTCATTTTGATCTTGTGCAAGCTCCCTTTAATATTATTGATAGTCGTCTCTATCGGGCAGGCTGGCTTCAGCGGCTCAAGGATGATGAGGTTGAAATTCATACCCGATCAGCTTTTTTGCAGGGTTTGCTACTTATGCCGGAAGAGAACCTGCCGTCAAAATTCACTCCCTGGAGTGATTTATTTCAGAGATGGCATACTTGGCAGGCTGAACACCATGTCTCTGCACTTCATGCTTGTCTCGCATTTTCACTCTCCTTTCCCGAAATAGATCGGGTTATAGTTGGTGCTGACAGCATCAATCAGCTTGATCAAATCATTAAAGCTTCGCGCTTGACACTTCCTGACAATCTTCCTGATCTTTATTGTGAGGCAGAAAACCTGATTAATCCTGCACGCTGGTCCTGTTTATGAAAATCGTTGCCCTTGTTCAGGCCCGTATGGGCTCTACACGTCTGCCAAATAAGGTAATGAAACCAATTGGTGGCGTGCCTATGATCGAACTGCTTCTGAGGCGCTTGTCTGCTTCGAGTGAAGTTGATCAGGTTGTGGTCGCGACTTCAACAGCTGAACGCAATAAACCATTGGTCGAATATGTTCGTCATCTGGGCTATGCCTGTGAGCAGGGAAGTGAAAATGACGTTCTCGACCGCTATGTAGAGGCAGCTAAAGCCCACAATGCGGATGTGGTTGTCCGGATAACAGGTGACTGCCCGTTGGTCGATCCAGCGCTTGTTGACGAATGTATTCGCGGGTTCAAGGCGGCCGGAGTTGATTACTATAGCAATACCAATCCCCCCTCATATCCAGATGGTCTTGATGTAGAGGTTTTCAGTTATAAAGCTCTTGAAAAGGCGGCAAAGGAAGCCCGGGAGCCATTTGAACGTGAGCATGTTACTCCTTATCTGCGCAAGTCCGCTTTTTTCAATATTGCTTCAATGGAGCATCTCGAGGATTTGTCTTCACTGCGCTGGACTGTTGATGATCCTGTAGACTTTGTTGTAATTGAAAGTGTGTTCCGGCATTTTCATCCGCGCACGGATTTCACATGGAAGGAAGTGCTTGATCTCCAGCGTCAACAGCCAGAAATATTCAGCATTAACAAGAATACCATTCGTAACGAAGGAGCGACTATGGGTACCGGTCAGAAATTATGGAAACGCGCCAAACAAATCATCCCAGGTGGAAACATGTTGCTTTCCAAACGAGCTGAAATGTTCCTTCCTGACCAATGGCCAGCCTATTTCAGTAAGGCAAAAGGTTGCAAGGTTTGGGATTTGGATGGTAATGAATTCGTTGATATGTCCATCATGGGAATTGGTACCAACATTCTTGGCTATGGCCATCCGGAAGTTGATGATGCAGTGCGCTCCACTATTGATGCCGGTAACATGTCAACCTTTAATTGTCCGGAAGAGGTCTATTTGGCAGAGAAGTTGATTGAGCTGCATCCTTGGGCTGACATGGCTCGCCTTGCCCGTTCAGGGGGCGAAGCCAATGCAATAGCAATTCGTATAGCTCGTGCAGCTTCAGGCAAAGATAAAGTAGCTATTTGTGGCTACCACGGTTGGCACGACTGGTATCTCTCTGCAAATCTCGGTGACGACAAAAGTCTGGATGGTCACTTGCTCCCAGGGCTTGAGCCTAATGGTGTTCCAAGAAGCTTGCGAGGTACGGTTTTCCCCTTCAATTACAACAACTTTGCTCAACTTGAAGCGCTGGTTAACACACATGATATCGGTGTGATCAAGATGGAAGTGGTTCGCAACGCTGGACCTGAAAACAACTTCCTGCAGAAAGTGCGTCAGCTTGCAACTGACCGAGGTATTGTGCTGATTTTCGATGAGTGCACTTCAGGTTTCCGCGAAACTTATGGAGGCCTGCATAAGAAGTATGGGGTTGAGCCAGATATGGCTATGTTCGGCAAAGCCTTGGGTAATGGTTATGCCATTACCGCTACAATAGGCAGACGCGAAGTTATGGAAGCTGCACAAACCACATTCATTAGCAGCACCTTCTGGACAGAGCGCATCGGCCCCACTGCCGCGCTCAAAACACTTGAAGTTATGGAACGGGTCAAATCCTGGGACACAATCACCAAAACCGGTTTGAATATCCGGCAAGGGTGGCAGCAACTTGCCGACAAGCACGATATACAGATTGATCATTGGGGATTACCTGCGCTTACTGGGTTTTCTTTCCAGGGAGCAAATGCGCTAGCTTACAAGACACTTATAACCCAGGAAATGCTTGCTAAAGGCTATTTGGCGGGAAACAGCGTGTATGTTTGCACTGAACACACTCCTGATGTAGTGGCTGATTTCTTTGAAGCACTTGATCCAATATTTGCTCTTGTTAAAGAGTGTGAAGAGGGTAAGGATGTGATTAGCCTACTCAAAGGGCCTATATGTCATGGCGGGTTTAAGCGCTTGAATTGAATGCCTATATAATGAACATTGCCTTCCGTGTTGATGCATCAAGCCAAATCGGAACTGGACATTTTATGCGTTGCTTAACTTTAGCAGATGTGTTGAGCCAGCGAGGGGCACAAATTCGATTTATAAGCCGTCATTTGCTAGAGCACTTGCAGGGTTTGTTGCTGAATAAGGGTTATGAATTTATGATGCTTGAGAATCAGGCAAATGAAAATGTTGATGACTTGGCTCATTCTCATTGGCTGGGTACTTCTCAGCGAAGCGATGCAGAAGAGGCGTTTCAACTCCTCTCAGATAGAATCTGGGATTGGTTGGTGGTTGATCATTACGCATTAGATGCTCGTTGGGAGTCTAAACTTCGGCAAATAGTCAAAACTATTTTGGTCATTGACGACATTGCTGACCGCTTGCATGACTGCGATATACTGCTCGATCAGAATTATTATGCGGACATGGAAACTCGCTACACAGGTAAGGTTCCTGTAAACTGCCAATTATTGCTTGGGCCGCATTATGCTCTTCTTCGTGAAGAATTCCGTCAATGGCGTCAGCAGGTTAGACCTCGCACGGGACCAGTAAAAAGAATTCTTGTGTTTTTTGGTGGCGTTGATGCCGATAACTTCACAGGATTAACCATTGAAGAACTGGCTGGTCTTGGTATGAGCGGGTTGCATATTGATGTAGTCATAGGCGCACAACATCCTTATCGCGAACAGATTGAATCAGCGTGTTCAGAATATTTGCTTTCCTGTTATGTACAAACTGATCGAATGGCGGAGTTGATGGCAAAAGCTGATCTTGCTATTGGTGCCGGAGGTTCAGCTACTTGGGAGCGGTGTTGTTTAGGGTTGCCAGCATTTGCAATCAGCACAGCTTCAAATCAGAGTAAGCAGGTTGCCGATGCTGCAAGCTGCGGGTTGCTGTACGCACCTGAAATAAATGGCGACTTAAAGACTTTTATTAATCGTCATTTACCTGCACTCATAGACAATAGTAACTTGATAAAATTCATCTCAAATAATGACTTGCAGGCTGTTGATGGTAGAGGTGTTTTGCGAGTCATGAGAGGCATGGGGTGCAGTGGGATTGAAATGCGAGTTGCAGGCAAAGGTGACTCGAAGATGATTTTCGAGTGGCGTAATCACCCAAAAATCAGGGCTGTATCTCGCAACAGAGAGGTAATCAGTTGGGAGGATCATGGAAAATGGTTTGCTAAAGTCCTGACATCTCCTGACAATGTGTTGCTTATAGGGTATAGTAATAGCGAGCCGGTAGGAGTCGTTCGATTCGATAACAAGGATGATGAAGCTGAAGTTTCGATCTATCTTGTTCCTGGTTTAAAAGAATCTGGAGTTGGGGGAGACTTGTTGCAGTGCGCTGAACATTGGTTTTCAATTCATTATCCTGAAATACGAAAGATTGTAGCTTGTGTTCTCGGTGATAACGGACGTTCCAACCATCTGTTTTTGGGGGCAGGCTATCGGGTTGAGTCAACCTCATACATTAAAGAACTTGCATGACTATGATTGACGGGTTCAAAATAGGCGGCAGAATGATAGGGAAAAACCATCCACCTTTCATCATAGCAGAAATGTCCGGCAACCATAATCAGTCGCTTGAACGAGCACTAGAAATCGTTGCAGCGGCAGCTAAGTCTGGTGCTCATGCACTTAAAATACAGACCTATACTCCTGACACGATGACTCTTGATCTGGATGAACGGGAGTTTCATATCAGTGATCCCAATAGTTTATGGACTGGCACTTCGCTATACAAGCTTTACAGTGAAGCCTATACTCCATGGGAGTGGCATAAGCCAATTTTTGAGCGCGCTCGTAAACTGGGCATGATTGCATTCAGTACTCCCTTCAATGATACCGCAGTCGACTTTCTCGAAAGTCTGGATGTGCCGTGCTATAAGATAGCCTCGTTTGAGAATACAGACTTGCCGCTTATTCGTCGGGTGGCTGCCACCGGGAAGCCCTTGATTATTTCAACAGGGATGGCAACAGTTGCTGAACTTGATGAAACAGTTCGTGCAGCCCGGGATGCGGGTTGCAAAGATCTTATTCTGCTCAAGTGTACAAGCACGTATCCCGCAACGGCAGACAATACTAATATATTGACTATTCCTCACCTGCGTGATCTGTTCCGTTGCGAAGTCGGACTTTCCGACCACACCCTGGGCGTTGGAGTATCTGTTGCCAGTGTCGCATTGGGCGCATCAATTATCGAGAAACACTTCACCCTTAATCGTGCCGCAGGTGGCGTAGATAGCGCATTTTCAATGGAGCCGGTAGAAATGACTCAACTTGTTTTAGAAACAGAACGAGCATGGCAGTCCCTTGGTCACGTAAGTTATGGGATCACTGATGCAGAGCAAATGTCACTGCAGTATCGTCGTTCTCTCTATATTGTGCAGAATATGAAAGCTGGTGAGGTGCTCACTAAAGACAACGTGCAAGCGATTCGTCCGGGCTTGGGGTTACCTCCAAAGTATTTGGATATTATTCTGGGGAGGATTGTTAAGCTGGATGTGGTTCGAGGGACAGCGATCAAGTTTGAATTATTAGGATAATCAAGCTTATGGTCGCTTCACATTCAGTTTAGCTATTTAATTCGTAGAGAAATCATCCCTTAAAAAAAGACTTATTTTTATGAAAATTGTGGCTACTATCGAAGCTCGTATGACATCGAGCCGCTTGCCGGGTAAGGTTTTATTGCCAGCAAACGGGAAGCCAATGTTGGAACATTTGATCAATCGATTGATGAGCGTGCCATCTCTCAACGAAATAGTTTTGGCAACAACGGTCAATTCCTCTGATGATTGTTTGGTCGAAGTTGCCAGTAAAAAAGGAGTTGCCTGTTATCGAGGAAGTGAAAATGATGTCATGGCTAGGGTTATTGGAGCAGCAGATTCAGTTCAAGCTGAAATCGTGGTGGAAATAACGGGAGATTGCCCTGTTATCGATCCTCAGATTATAGAACATCATATAAGAATGTTTCTTCATAATGATTGCGATTATATCACCAACGCCCAAATTGAGAGTTATCCCGGCGGGATGGATACCCAGGTTTATCGCTTAAGCACGTTGAAAAAGTCTGCGACCATGACTGATGATGCGCTTGATCATGAACATGTCACTCTTCATATCAGAAAGAATCCCGGAATCTTCAAACATTTGTACTTAATCGCACCTCCTGAACTTACATGGCCTGATTTGCATTTGACCCTGGATGAACCGAAGGATTATGAACTTATAAGGAATGTGATAGAGCATTTTGGAGAAGTAAATCCCTTGTTTACCTGTGCTGATATTATCAAACTACTAAGGGAGAACGTGGAATGGCGGGCAATCAACATGGAAGTTAAGAGGAAGTACGATACATGAGCAACAGGTTTGCCGCTGCAGTTATTGGGCTGGGAAAGATAGGTCAAGAGTTCGATTATGACGATCAGGACGGTTCTCAGATCATGACTCACGCGGGTGGGTTTTTACACCATCCAGGATTTGATTTGGTTGGAGGGGTTGATGCTGACGAGAAACAGCGACGCTGTTTTGTTGAAAAATTCAAGTGCCCGGCCTTTGCTACGATAGACGATCTTTATGACCATGTTCAGCCTTCAGTCGTTTCAATTGCCGTTCCTACAAAACACCATTATGATGTTTTTCAGAGGGTAGTATTCGATCGTCCCTTGGCTGTATTGTGTGAGAAGCCTATCGCGGGGAGCGTGACTGATGCCGAAAAAATGGTTGATTTAGCTCAACACTCCAGATGTTCGCTTCTTGTGAATTTTATCAGACGTTTTGAGCCCGGAGTTTTAACTCTGAAGCAAGCGATAGATGACGGTTCTATTGGAGATATTTACAAAGGGACTGTGTGGTATACCAAAGGTTTTCTGAATAACGGCTCTCACTTCCTTGATCTTCTAAGATTTCTTCTAGGAGATGTCGTTTGTTTCAGAATCCTTAACAAGGGAGGGAAGTTTCAGAACGATGATCCAGAGCCTGATGTCTGCATCCGGATTGGTAAAGCCGATATTGTTTTTCTTGCAGGAAGACATGACTGTTTTTCAATGGCTGATATTGAACTTGTCGGCACAGGTGGTGTTGTCAGATACAGTGACGGAGGAAGGGTCATTGATTATCAGAAAGTCGAGCTGGATCCCGTTTATAAAGGATATTTCAACTTGACCCGCAACAAGTTTTCTATTCCGACCGACATTTATCGATATCAGTGGCATGTGCTTGAGGGTCTCTACAGTCATCTGACAGCAGGGACTCCTCTTGCATCCGACGGTCAAAGTGCATTGGCCTCTCTTGTTACAATTGAAGAAATATGCAATCAACTCTGAATCAGAAATTATATGAATGAGCTTGCGCTGTTTGGCGGCCCCAAAACGATAACGGAATCTTTCGCAAGGTACAATTCCATAGGTGGCGAGGAGGCTGCTGCGGTTCAGGAGGTTATGAAGAGTGGTGTGCTATCCAAATTCCTCGGTTGCTGGGATGCTGATTTTTATGGCGGAGAAAAGGTTCAGGCTTTCGAAAAGGCATGGGCACAGTATTTTGATGTAAGGCATGCCGTTACTGTAAATTCAAATACTTCTGGGATTATGGCTGCGATCGGTGCGATTGGCATCGAACCTGGCGATGAGGTGATTGTCAGCCCCTGGACCATGAGTGCTACCGCGACGGCGATACTTGTGTGGAACGGTATTCCTGTATTTGCGGATATCGACCGTGAGACCTTCAATCTTTATCCTGCATCCATAGAAAAACGGATTACACCCCTTACAAAGGCAATAGTTGTTACGGATATCTTCGGACAGGCTGCTGATCTCGATGAAATTATGAAAATCGCGCATCGGCATGGTCTCAGGGTTATTGAAGACTGTGCACAGGCACCAGGAGCCCGCTATAAGGGGAAGTATGTCGGTACGATTGCCGATATCGGTGTTTTTAGCCTGAACTACCACAAACACATCCATACTGGTGAAGGTGGGGTATGCGTTACCAATGATGACGCATTGGCCGAAAGAATGCAACTCATACGGAACCATGCGGAGTCCGTTGTCGGAGACAAGGGGGTGACCGACCTGTCCAACATGATCGGGTTCAATTTCAGGATGACGGAAATCGAAGCAGCCATCGGTATCGAGCAGTTGAAGAAGTTGAAAGATCTGGTTAACGAGAGGATTCATGCCGCCAACCGTCTTTCGGCTGGAATTTCGGGGCTGACAGGTTTGACGCCGCCAGTTGTCAAACCTGATTGTACCCATGTCTATTATGTGTACCCACTTTTGTACGATGCGAAGCAGAATGGTGTCAGCAGAAACCAGATAGTTGATGCGCTTGCCGCTGAAGGGGTGTCGATCAGCAATAGCTATATAAATCTGCATCTTTTGCCGATGTATCAAAGGAAGCAGGCTTACGGGACAAAGGGATTTCCCTGGTCTGCCCCTTTCTATAAGGGGTCGGTTTCATACGAGAAGGGGATCTGCCCCGTGGCTGAGGCGCTCAATGATGGTGGATACATGGGCATAGGTATGTGTGAGTATTACTATACTGATCGCCAGATTGATCTTATAGTTCAGGCTTTTCAAAAGATTTGGGTAAATCTGGATGTTCTGCGGGAGCAAAAGTAGGTCGTGGTACCCTTGAATAACTCAATAGATATTCTGATTTTTGTTCAGGACCCCGGTGCGGCAAATTATGTCGCTCCTCTTGTAAAAGGAATAATTGACAAGGGTTTAGGGATAAAGGTTCTCACCGATGGAATTGCAAGGGATCACCTTACACTGCGGGGAATCGCCAATGAGCCGATTTCGCCAGGAATGTCGGCAGCAGATGTTATAAATGAGTATGCACCTCGCCTTCTTGTTGTAGGGACGGCGTGCAATCCCGATACATTCGCATTTCCCCTGATTCATGCCGCAAGGGATGCTGGCATTCAGAGCGTCGGTTGCATCGATGCCGCCATGAACCATGAAAAGAGGTTCAGCGGGCGTTCGGACGATGCATTGTTTCATGCTCCTGACTGGATTCTCGTTCCTGACGGTTCGATAAAAAAAAAGTTTGTTGATTTGGGCGCATCAACCGACAGTGTGATTGAATGCGGTCATCCACATTATGACTTTGTTCGGGAACTGGGAATGAAGTTTGCAAAAAAGGAGAGGAGCACTATACGGACACGTCTTTTTCCAGACCTGAAACCAGACCAGAAAGTAATAATATTTCTCAGCGAAGTCTCAGCGCGTCTTGATCCGCTCAAAGCAGAGGTAATCAAGGATTACACATTTTCAGGTCGAGGCTCTGCAAAAGGTAGAACTGAAATTATTCTTGAAGAGCTTCTTGATGCCGCTAAATTGTTCGATGATACGCCCTATGTCGTATTGCGTGCCCATCCAAAAGATGATGCAAATGATTACGAGCAATATCGAGCTGAATTGAATATGGTCAGCTTTGGTGGGGAACCGCATGAAATGCTTTATGCGGCAGATTTGGTTGTTGGCATGACCTCCATGTCGCTTTTGGAGGCAGCTCTGCTGGGATGTAATGTGCTTTCCGTAATTCCACGTGAGTTTGAAATGAAATGGCTTCCTTTTCCTTTGAAAAGCAGAATACCATGCGTTTATAGTTCTATTAGGCTCCGAAAAGAGCTAAAGCATCTTCTGAATTCAGGAAGACCATTGTACTCTTCTGTCAATGATGTATTTGTTAATGAGTCGGTTGTGCGCACAGTTTTGTTACTTGAGAATATACTCGATAATAGTATTAATGGACATCGCTCAACGCCACAACCATAAGGTTAGCACTGACACTAGTGCATTGGAAGCGGAAATGGGTACTGGGATTGCTGTTGGCAATGCAACTCAAGATTACCCAAGACCTTCATGAATGCAGCAACGTTCACAACTACACTCTAATTTTTCAACATATTCAAACAAACTTCAAAACGTAGAAAATATTTATCATGAAATATGCTTTCAGATGAAATGCCGTTGTTGTTTGGCGAAAAGGTTTTGCTTAGGCCATTCACACAGGCCGATATAGATGATAGATATATCGGCTGGCTTAATGATCCTGCTGTTGTGCGCTTGAGCAATCAGCGCTTCAGGAAGCACGACAGGGAGAGTTCTATGAGGTACCTTAGCTCATTTTCCGGAACAGGAAATTTTTTTCTTAGTGCTCGTGCGATGAGTGATCACCGGCAACTAGGCACATTGACCGCATATCTGTCTCTGCATCATGGAACGATAGATGTTGGTATTATGATCGGTGATAAATCTGTCTGGGGTCAGGGATATGGGCAGGATGCATGGAACACGTTAACGATCTGGTTGCTCAAGCAGAAAGGCATTCGAAAGCTGACCGCAGGAACGACATCTGTAAATTACGGCATGATTAAACTGATGGAGCGTTCAGGGATGACCCTTGAAGCTGTGCGTAAAGAGCAGGAGTTAGTGGCCGGGGTGCCGGTGGATCTTCTTTATTACGCGAAATTCAGGCAAGACTGATATTATTATTTTTTGTTTACTACTGATTCCTAGCCGAAAGGCCTCTTAACGTCTTGTTACATGATACGTTCACAAATTAAAATCGAGTATGACGTTAAATATTGAAATCCCATTAGAGAGTTATCGTTATGAGGATATATTCTTATTAGGAAATATAATTCATGAAGATATTTGTCTTATTGTTAGCACGTCAAATAAAGAATTATATAATCAATATATTTCATTAGAAAAAGAAGGAGCAATTAAAATTCATTATAGAATACCCAATAATGAAATTACTTATACTAATTCTGATGTTCTTGATGAATATACTGATGTAATTCATTATATACTTAATAATGAAAATACAGCTCTATTTTATGATCGAACAACCTTAATGCCAAGATATGGAATAGGGATTAATAATTTTTATCGGTTAATATCAGGTTTCGTATGTGAATATTTGGCATACTATAAACAAACTATGCCTGACTATATATTTTCCGCTTCAACGCCTCATGAAATAAGGTCTTGGGTTCGTTGTATGGTTGCTGATTATTTAGGTATTGATGTTTTGGTTTTTGAAGTTAGGCCATTACAATTGTTTGGGTATTTAACTATTGGATTTAAGAAAGATAGAAAGATATGCGCTATTAAAAAAGAATTTAATGCTATCGATTTAGATAAAAGCTATGCATATGTAGAAAAATATATATCTAAAACTCAGGGTGACTATGCAGATGGTATGCCATACTATTTAAAAATAAGTATAAATAAAAATAAAAAGAAATACTATAATTTTTGGCAGGATGTACTAATATGGAAAAAAAGGCCTCATGATATTTATAATAAATATATTTGTTATTCAGAATATAAAAAAATTTCAATAATCCCTGAATCAAATAAAAAATATTTAATATTTTATTTGCAATATCAACCCGAACAAACAAGTTTGCCGGAAGGGTATGGATTTACTCAGCAAATAATTGCAATTAAATGTTTGCGAATATGTACACCACGAGACATTAATATATATGTAAAAGAGCATCCTGCTACATTTACTGAATATTGTTCCTCATCTCAAAGACACCCGACATTTTATAAAGATATCAATTCTATTGATGGAGTTTCATTAGTGAAATTAGAAATTGATTCTTTTTCCTTAATAGATTCATCAATAGCGACAGTTACATTGACTGGAACTGTAGGGCTTGAATCATTGCTAAGAGGAAAACCTGTGATATATTTCGGGATAAAAATTATAGATAAATTAATAGGAGTTCATTATTATCAAAACAATGAATTATTGAGAAAGTTTATACATGATTGTATTTACGGTATAAATCATGAATCAATAGTCAGTGAAGCGGTTAATTACTTAAAAAGTTCTATCTTATATTCAGTATCATCAAATAATAATCTTTTAACATCAGAGATTGTTGAGAATCTTGATTATATTGACTTAAAAATTGAAATTTTGAAGCTATTAATTTCTAATAATATTGAAATCCCGAGATAAGATTTTTTCTGTATGCACAAGTCAAAAGACAATAAATTCTAATTATTGATAAATTATTAATAAATTCATTTAAAAATATAATTAAATGTTCGCTAATTTAAAAACATCAATAATTAATAGGTATAAGTCATTTATTTTTAATCGTATTTTGAGAGGGTTCTCAAAATTAAATTTTACAGAAATGACTGATATTGAGACTATAAGCAAATTATATTATTATTTTGGAAATTGTGGTTGGTCAGCTAAGCCTGAATATTTATTGACTTGCATTAAGTACGCTATAGATTGCAATGGTCCGATACTAGAACTAGGTTCAGGTTTGTCAACACTTATTATAGGTATTATAGCTAAGAAAAAAAATATTGAAATGACGTCACTCGAAAATGATTTAAAATGGGGTGATAATATTATTAAATTGATCGACAAATATAAATTAGACAATATAGTAATAATTAATCCATTAAAAGATTATGGGGAATATGAGTGGTATAATCCTGATTTTAAAAAAACACCTTCATTTAACCTTGTTATATGTGATGGTCCACCCTCTAAAACTAAAGGTGGTAGATATGGGTTTTTACCCATTATGAAAGAGTCTCTTTCCTTAGGAGCTGTAATTATTGTTGATGATACAATACGAATAGAAGAACGGGATATTATTAAACGTTGGGCTGAAATCATTGAATTTGATGAAATACAATTTAAGAATAATTCACCCCATTCTGTCTTAATATTACGATAAAATGCTAATAACAATAGTTGCAGGCGCTAGGCCTAATTTTGTGAAGATTGCCCCTATTATCCATGCAATAGATAAGTCAAAAAAATATTCAAATAATTTTGATTATAGATTAGTTCATACCGGTCAGCACTATGACAAGCTCATGAGCCACTCTTTTTTTCAGCAACTTTGTATACCCGAACCAAACATTAATCTTGAGTGTGGTGGAGGAAGCCAGGCTGAACAAACAGCAGCCATTATGGTTGCTTTTGAAAAAGAGTTGATGGAATATCCAGCGGATGTTGTTCTTGTTGTTGGTGATGTTACATCCACTCTCGCTTGCTCAATTGTTGCAAAAAAGCTAAAAAGTAAAGTTGCTCATGTGGAAGCTGGAATTCGATCATTTGATCTATCTATGCCAGAAGAAATTAATAGAATGGTAACTGATAGCATTACTGATTATTTTTTTACAACGAGTGAAACAGCAAATTCAAATCTTAGAAATATAGGGGTTTCTAGTGATAAAATATATTTTGTTGGTAATGTTATGATAGATACACTGTATGCCAACATGCCCTTTATTAAAAAGCCACTCCTTTTAGATCATCTTGGAATTCGTGAAAAACAATATATTGTTCTTACCCTTCATCGTCCTGATAATGTTGATGACCCATTTAAGCTTATAAATTACCTGATAGCAATTACTGAAAACGTAAATAATCTTCCAGTTATATTCCCAGTTCATCCTAGAACAAATAATATTCTTGATAAGTTAATAGATATACCAGAAAATTTATATACAATTGACCCTCAGGGTTATCATGAATTTATTTATTTAGTAAAAAACTCTCTTGCTGTTGTTACAGATTCTGGTGGTATAACAGAAGAAGCGACTGTCATGGGGGTTCCGTGTATAACATTGCGTGATAATACTGAACGACCTGAAACTGTTACAATAGGAACAAATGAACTTATTGGTGCAAACATATCAAGAATAAAACCAACCTTTGATACTTTATTTAATGGAAAATGGAAGAATGGAGCTATTCCTGATAAGTGGGATGGAAAAGCCTCTGAAAGAATAGTTGATATATTAACCCAACTTCCATGAGATGAAAAAAAGAATACTTATCTTATCCGCTTCATTTTTTCCCGATAATTCGCCCCGTTCATTTAGGACTACTGAACTTGCAAAAGAACTTTCAAGGCAAGGTCACGAAGTTGTGGTATATATATCGAAAGGAATGTATGATTATAAACAATTTGAAGTCACTCATAAATTAACTATAAAAGACTACGGCCATTTATATTTTAAACAAATTAATATAACGGGAAACTCTGTATACAGATTATTAAAAAAAATACTTAACAGAACTTTATTACAATTTTTTGAATATCCTGATATTGAATATGCATTTAAAGTCAACTCTATTCTTAGAAAAGAATCAGTTTATGATATGTTGATTTCAATTGCTGTTCCTCACAGTATTCATTGGGGTGTATCTTTCTTAGCTAAGAATATTAAAAAAAGAACGGCTATATGGATTGCAGATTGCGGAGATCCATTTATGTTTTGTGATACTTCACATTTTAAAAAAATGCCATATTTTAGTGTTTTAGAAAAAAGATTCTGCAAGTATGCTGATTATATAACTGTACCAACTGAAGCTTCTAAAAATGGTTATTTTCGCCAATTTCAAAACAAAATAAGAGTTATACCTCAAGGATTCAATTTTGAAGACATTTCAATATATTCTGGTGAAATCAAAAATACAATCCCAACATTTGCCTATGCTGGAAGTTTTATACCTAAAAAAAGAGATCCTAAAGAATTCTTTGATTATTTATATTCATTAAAACGTGAATTTAAATTTATTATTTATACTTCTCAACATGAAATGATTAACAAACATTGGAAAATACTTGATAAAAGAAAGATTGAACTAAGGCAGTATATAAATCGAAATGAACTCCTGTATAATTTAAGTAAGATGGATTTTCTGGTTAATTTTGAGAACAATACAGTCATTCAAACACCTAGTAAGCTAATAGACTACGCGCTTACAAAACGTCCAGTTTTATCGGTTACAACAGGTTCTCTTAATTGCGATATTGTCAATCAGTTTCTAGATGGCAATTATCATCAATCCACAATTATTCCAAATATACAAATTTATAATATAAAGAATGTTGCAGCGAAATTTCTAAGTTTATGTTAGAAAAAAACAATAAACTGACATATATCAATAAGAATAAAGCTAATGAGTTTCATAAGCGAAATTATTTATTATTTATAGTATGGCCTTTTTTGTCTTTTATTAATTCAGTTAAACAATTCAAATATCTTCATTCTAAGATATTAATTCTTTTGTTTTTAGGGTTATATGGATATACATATATTTTTATTGAGGGTACTGATTCAATTTCATATGCCAAATCCTTCATTAATATGTCATCCACCGATATAACAGGTTTTTTTAGTAGCATCAAATCATTTCAATCAGAAGATTCGGGGTCCTTAGATTTTGTCATTCCTATTATCGCATTTATTTTATCAAGATTCACTGATAATCCCTATATACTTTATGCAATATTATCGATAATATTTGGTTTTTATTTAATTCTAAGTGTTAACATTATTTTTTATTTTTATAATAAAAATAAAAGTAAAAATTCACTTTTTTTTCTATTATCATTTTTAACTATACTTCCCATTAGTAATATTAATGGTATTAGGTTTTGGTTAGCTACATATATTTTCTTTTATGCTTCATATTTTTGTGTTTATTTAAAAAAATATAACTACATCCTTTTATCTTTTTTTTCAGCTTTTATTCACTTCTCATACTTTCCTCTTAATTTACTTTTATTACTTTTTTTAATTATAGGTGAGAAAAATATATTTTATTATTTCCTTCTTTTATTATCTTTTTTGTTCCCTGAATTTATATTTAATAATATCAATAAAATTCTTTCTTATTTTTCTTTAGGCATTTCTTCTCATGTCTCTTCCTATGTCAACGATGATTACGTTCAATATGTAAAAGAATCTAAAAATTCACTCAGATTTGAATTGCAATTTATCGGGTATGCTCTTTACTGGTATTTTATTATTGCGACTATATATTATTTGCGGCTAGCAAGGAATATAAAGCAAAGCAAGTCTCTTCGTAGATTGTATTCGTTTATTATCTTTTTATTATCTTTTGTTAATTTTTTTTCTGTTATTCCATCAGGCGGAAGATTTAAAATACTTTTCTATTTATTTGCAAATACTTATCTCTCTATTATTAATTCAGGCATTCTTTCTCGTCGTTTATTCCTAATAAACTACATTGGGGTTCTTATATTTATTTTAAATTTTATTATTGTCTTAAGGCAAGGTTCTGAATCTTTAAATATAATTTTGTTCTTTCCTTTTACCATTATTCTATCATATTATAATATCCATATTTCTTTGTTTAATACCATATTTAGATGGTTTCATCTATGAGTTTTAATAACAACCTTCGTGCTTTTATCAGAAATAGTATTGGATGGACGACTAACAGAAAAATTATTATTATAGAGTCAGATGATTGGGGTGCAATAAGAATGCCTTCAACGCATGCTTTTGATGCTATATTAAAAAAAGGACTTGATTCTTCAGGTTATTCCCTTCGTTACAACCAATATGATACCCTTGCAAATAAAGATGATTTATCACTTTTGTTTGAAGTGTTATCTACATTTCGCGATGTGAACGACAATTGCCCTATAATTACAGCTCTTACTATTGTTGCTAATCCTGACTTTAATAAGATTCGTGATAGTGAATTCAATGAATATCATTACGAACCATTTACTAAGACCTTGGAGCGTTATTACGGTTCTGATACTCCGTTTCCTTTGTGGTTAGAAGGAATTCAAAATAAAATATTTTTACCTCAGTTTCACGGTCGAGAACATCTGAACGTTGCTGTTTGGATGAAGGCTCTTAAGATGAATGATGTCGACGCTCGCTTTGCTTTTGATCAGGGGTTATGGGGGTTTAACAATTCGCATCCTTTTGGTATTTCGTATTTGGCTGCTTTTGATCTTGATCATCAAAAACAACTTCCTTTTCAAGTCGAAATTATTAAAGATGGCTTGAGACTTTTTAAGCAGTTATTTGGATACAGTGCATCATATTTTGTTCCTCCTAATGGCCCCTTCAACAACCAACTTGAGTCGGTTGCTGCTTCTGAGGGCATTCGTTTTATCTTTGCTGAAAAAATTCAAAATGAGCCCATTGGTGAAGGGAGGATGAAAAAAAGATATCATTATCCTGGTCAGCTCAATCAGCATGGCCAGTATTATATCTCTCGGAATTGTTTTTTTGAGCCAAGTGAGCTTGGAAAAGACTGGGTTGACAGCTGTATGAATGATATTAATAGTGCTTTTCGTTGTCATAAACCTGCTGTTATCAGTTCACATCGTGTTAATTACATTGGTGCGCTTGATGTCACAAATAGATCCAACGGTTTGCAGCAGCTTAGACTACTTTTAGATAGAGCTCTTAAGATATGGCCCGATGTTGAATTTCTTAGCTCCGTAGATCTAGGTGAATTGATGGGACAGTCCTAATGAGTTTTAATAACATAAAGTCTTCATTTACCCGCAATTTTCTCAATATTCCAGGTTGGCGCACTAAAAGGAAAATTGTAGTTATTGAGTCTGATGACTGGGGAAGTATACGTATGGCCTCAAAGGAGGCTTATAATTATTTTCTCAAAAAAGGGTTCCCTGTAGATAAATGTCCATACAATAGTTTCGATGCTCTTGAGTGCAACGATGATCTTTTGCGGTTGTTTGATGTGCTTGGAGCTGTTAAAGATTTATACGGTAATCCTGCACTACTGACGGCGAATTCTGTAATGGCAAATCCTGATTTTGAAAAGATTCGCGAGAGTGGATTTCAGAAATACTATTATGAACCGTTTACTAAAACACTGGACCGTTATCCAGTTCATGATCAGGTTTATAGCCTTTATAAGAAAGGGATAAGCGAGAAGCTTTTCAAACCTCAGTTTCATGGAAGAGAGCATTTGAATGTTGCACGTTGGATGCGAGCATTGCAGGGCGGGGATGATTACGCTCTAATGGCTTTTAATTCGAATATGTTCACTTTGCATACTGGTATTAACTCAAGTTGTCGCAGTGAGTATTGTGATGCTTTTGCCGCTGAAAGTTCAGAAGAGCTTTTGCAGTTAAAAACAATACTTATTGATGGGTTACAACTTTTTCATCAGTTAATGGGTTACTCATCACTAACGTCTATTCCGCCATGTTACACATGGAACAGAGAGGTTGAAGATATTCTTTCTGATAATGGAGTTCGAGCATTACAGGGGATACAATTACAGTATATGCCAATTTTTGGAAATGGCGGTTCATACAAAAAAAGGTATCATTATACCGGGCAACGTAACCATCGAGCGCAGTACTATATTGTTAGGAACTGCTTTTTTGAACCATCACTAACAGTCGGTCTTGATCCGGTACCTAACTGCCTTGCTCGAATCCAGACTGCGTTTGCATGGCATAAACCCACCATCATCTCTACTCACCGTCTGAATTTTATGGGTTTTTTAAATCCCTCAAATAGAGAACAAAATCTTAATCACCTTAAGAGGTTGTTGCTTGCAATTACAAACCGCTGGCCAGATGTAGAGTTCCTCTCATCTGATCAGTTAGCCGATCTGGTTTCAGGAAAAAAAGAAGTAATCACACATGATGAACTCTGACGTAGCCTACACCAAAGGAGATAGTGAATATCCCTCTTTTCCTTATGAGCCATCTGAGTCCTTTCCTGAACTCATCAAAATTAATTCTGCTGACAAGCACAACCCCGGCTGTATATCCAACGAAGTCTATAGTTCTGTCCGTAGCATCCTCGCAGGTCTTGGTCTTGATTCTGCAAATGTTGGAACAGAACGGTGGAATCCTTTTGCCGGTTTCGTATCTCGGTGCGATATGGTGCTGCTAAAGCCCAACTGGGTAATGGATTACAATGCTAATCATTCAGCAGGCACAGACTCTCTTTTGACCCATACCAGTGTGATTCGTCCGCTTATTGACTACGTAGCTAAAGCGTTAGAGTACGATGGCACAATTGTCATCGCCGATGCTCCACTGCAGAGTTGCGACTTTAAGCAATTACGACAGGTTACACGTATTGACGAACTGATTAATTTCCTGCAGCCACGTTATCCGAATATCCGGTTTATTATCGAAGATTGGCGATTAACCGTTATGGACAGGCAGCGCTTTGTTGGCAGAGCTGCGGGGCTGCGCTTGAATCAAGGGGATGAGTCACGCTGTAAAGTTGTTGATCTGGCAGAGAGAAGTTTTCTGACAGATATAGAAGACTACGCAGAGCAATTTCGCGTAACATGTTATGATCCATCATTGATGTTGCCCCACCATACAGGTGGCCACCATAAGTACCTTGTCACTAAACGCATATTTGAGGCGAATTTGATTATTAATATCCCAGTTCTTAAAACTCACATGAAAGCAGGCGTTACTGGCGCCCTCAAAAATTTGGTAGGTATTAATGGCCATAAGGAATATCTGCCGCATCATTGTAAAGGGGGATATGAGAACGGTGGCGACAATTTTTACTCAGGTTCGAGTTTTAAGTCATCCGTTGAAGAAATGGATGAGTGGTATTGGAAAGATCCGAACCGTTTTTCCCCCGTTATAAGAGCACTTCTGAGCAAGACCCTCGGTCTTGGATGGAAGCTGTCCGGGATGTTGAGTGCTGACAAGATCACCGGAGGTGGATGGTCAGGCAACGATACTTTGTGGAGAACTATCATTGATCTCAATCACATCCTCTATTTTTACGATCCCGTCACTGACTCTTTGAACGATCTTCCCGTGCGACCTGTGATCACAATAGTCGATGCCGTCATTGCTGGTCAGGGTGAGGGCCCATTATCTCCGACACCCAAACCGATAGGTATGCTTTACGGTGGATTTAACCCTGCAGCTGTTGAAATGCTTAGCTTAAAATTAATAGGATACAATACAGCGAGAATCAAATCTGTGTCCGCAGCCCTCTATGATGTAAGAAGTAAATTCAACATTGGCCTGCGCGGTCCAGCACGTTTCCTTGATGTGACCCACGATTCACCTAGGCAAGTCCCCCTTTCCGAAGTCCCGTCATCCAACTTCAAACTTCCAAAACACTGGAAACGATGCGGAATCACCAATAATATTCATTAGCGCTCTTTTCATCTTACAGCCAACTCTCTTTCTTCCATTGCCAACTGAAGACTGCCAATTGCCAACTATTTTCTTCCCTTGCCCACTGATTTTATGCCCCATCAACATACTTATTCCAAAATACTAAACCCCTTAGGCGGTATCAGCGGTGACATGTTTCTTTGTGCTGCTTATTCCGCTCAGGTTTTTACTGTTGATGAACTGATGGAATTCATAAACACTTCTCCGCTTCATGGAATCTCATTCAGTTTTTCTGAAAAAACAACAGTTGGTATATCTGCAACTCAGCTTAAGCTCGACGTTAACGAGGAAGATCATTCCGAAGATCACCATCACCATCATATTGATGAGGTTCTTGACTACGCTCGTAAAAGCGACTGGACCCAGAATCAGAAGGACATTTACGCAGCTATATTCTCAATACTTGCCGATGCAGAGGCTCGCGTACATGGGATCACTCCCGAATTGATTCACTTCCATGAGGTAGGGTCCTTAGATTCAATATTCGATATTGCCGCTGCTAGCTTTATTATTGATCGTCTTGGAGATTCAAACTGGTTCTACCATCCGTTACCACTCTCTGTTGGAACAATAAGCATGAGTCATGGAGAATACCCGGCATTTGCTCCTGCAGTGAGACTCCTTCTCCATGGATTCGATTTTGCTCCGGGTGTTAATGCAGGTGAATGCATAACCCCGACAGGAGCAGCAATACTTTCATACCTGAAGCCCGATAAAATAAATAACTGGCAAGGAGGAACGCTAAGGTATTCCGGCTCAGGCATGGGTACTCGAGAGCGAAAAGACCGACCGAATGTTCTTTTTCTAGACTTGTTTGAAGATGATAGGGGAGGGATGCCAGATTATAATGAGTTAGCTGAGTATATTCAGGAGATTTGTTTTGAAGTGGACGACATGACTTCAGAGTCTTTGGCGCTTGGGCTGGAATCGTTGCGCAAAGCGCCTGGGGTCATCGATCTGGTCAGTTACTCTGTGCTTGGTAAAAAGGCGCGTATCGCTATCTCAGTACGTCTAATTGTGGAATCGGCAAAGGTTGAGCATGTTTGTTGTCTGTGCTTTGATCTTACATCAACTATTGGCATCAGACTGCGTGGTGTCAGCCGACAGGTTCTCAAGCGAAAAATGGACACGATTGCAGATCTTCCGGTAAAGATTATCAACCGCCCATCAGGGACAACGGTAAAACCTGAGAGTGATGCTTTAATTGGCTTAAACTTTCGCGAATCTGAAGTGCTCACTTCAAAAATAAAAACCATGTTTTACGATAAAGAGGATAGAAATGATGTCTGAAATAAGTTTACTTGACAATCTTCAAATATTTCAGGAATACCTTTCGCAACCGCAAACTATTGTTGTCGCAGTATCGGGTGGAGTCGACAGTACCTCACTTGTCCTTCTGCTCCATCGTCTCTCGATAGATAAAGACAAGCTGGTTTGGGCACACGCCAAGACTCCTGCTGTACCAAAGAAGCACACCGAGCAGCTTAAGGCAATTGCTCATGACGCAGGAGCTGATCTGAATATTATCACACCATCTGAATTTCAGGATGAGCGCTATCTTGAAAATACAATTGATCGCTGCTTCTATTGTAAGTCTAATCTTTTTGAAGAAATCAGACGTAATTTTCCAGAAGCAATTGTCCTTACTGGCGCAAATCGAGACGATTTGGATGATTTTCGTCCTGGATTGAAAGCGGCAGCAGACTTTAATGTTCGGCATCCTTTTATCGAGGCTGGATACGGAAAAAATGAGATTCGTTTACTAGCCAGAATCTTGGGCCTATCTGAACTTGCGTCAGCACCATCCTCACCTTGTCTGTCAAGTCGTATTTTTACTGGGACTCGAATCAGCTCGGTTGTGCTCGGCAAAATTGAGGAGGTGGAGGAACTTCTCACAGCAGCAATTGGTATTGGTAACCACCGATGCCGTTTCGGCACTGGAAGGGTTGTTTTGGAAATTGACCCAGTCAAACGAAATCTGATAAATGATGAGTTCAAGGATGAACTGAAAAATTCTGTTGGTGAACTCTTTGGTCTTACTCCACATGATATCTTAGTGGGCACGTATCAGAGGGGTAATGGTTACGTTTGAATCAATAAAAATGCATCTAAATATCGACACACAGCGGTTTGAGCGAATTGGGCAACAGGAAGTAGTTCTTGCGGAAAACAAATCCAGGCTCCAGCTTGAAACTATCTGCGACATCTGTAAAGAATCTGCTGAAGAAGCACTGTTTACAAGAATTATTCCGATTGATGGGGTTTATCTTGCGGAAAATTATACATCCGCGAAATGGATTGAAAGTGCAGCCTGCTTGTTAATCAATAATGGTGAGACTCTAGAGCGTTATTCTCGAGTTCATAGTGCAGAGAAGTATCAGGTATCTATTGTAAGCGGTGGATCATCCGACTTTCGTGTTTGTAATGAAGCGGCACTCACACTGGCATACTTTGGAATACAGTCCCGCATTTTTCCCGATATTGGTGTTGCTGGTATTCAGCGATTTTTTGATGCAGCAGATGCCATCTCTCTTGCTAAAATTATTCTCGTCGTAGCAGGGATGGATGCAGCGTTAGTTTCTGTATGTGGCGGATATTTTCATCAACCAATTATTGCAATTCCAACGTCCACAGGCTATGGCGCTGCTTTTCAAGGGCAGACCGCACTGAATGCTTCTCTGTCTTCATGTGCGCAGGGGATAACAGTCGTAAACATTGACAATGGATTTGGAGCTGCTAGTGCGGCCGCGCGAATGCTCTCAATGCTAGACAAGGATTCCGTAATATAACATGCCCAACATAAAACAGATTAGCCATTATTGTGCCGTAGGGGTGACCCTTGTGGTCACCCTCCTGTAGTAAACATCGACAATGGATTTGGAGCTGCTAGTGCGGCTGCTCGCATGCTTTCAATTCCATAGCAGGGTTAAATAAAACACTTAAGATAGCTGATATATTTAGTGTATCCGTATGAATACAAAGACTTTATTAGTGTAATAATATTGTTTAATGATCCAATATTAATATGATTCAATCAAAACAAGATTATAAAAAGTATTTACTTGAAGATAAAGTTGCACTTGGGATTTCTCAATCAAATTATAAGTCCAAATTAAAAAATATAATATTACCTAATTATATATTAAGGTTTGAAGGACTCCTGAGGAAATGTGAATATTATAAAAATTGTAAAAAGAGTATTTTTGGTAAAATATATTTTATATATATTTACCAAAAATACTATAAGATATCTAAAAATCTTGGTTTTTCAATTCCATTAAATGTATTTGGCCCGGGATTAGCAATTGTTCATTATGGTACTATAGTTGTTAATGCAAATGCCAAGGTTGGATCAAATTGTAGAATCCATCCATCAACTTGTATTGGTGCATCTGGAGGATATTCCCTAGCTCCACAAATTGGGGATAATTGTTATATTGCCCCAGGCGTAAAGATATACGGCAATATTATACTTGCTAATAATATAGCTACAGCTGCTAATGCCGCAGTTAATAAATCATTTCTTGAAGAAAATATATTAATTGGCGGTGTCCCAGCAATAAAGATTAAAAACATGAATATTTCGCAAATTATTAAAAATGTAAATAATCAATAGTAAAATGATTGGTATTGTTAGTCATAGAAATGATCAGTCATTTAGTAAGCGATGGATTGAGTATTGTGAAAATCAATGTATTAAATATAAGGTTATCGATTGCTATAAAAATGATGTTATTGACCAAATAAAAAACTGTGATATTATAATGTGGCATCATCACCATATGAGCCCGAAAGACATTCTTTTTGCAAAACAGTTGCTTTTTTCTTTAGAACATTCTGGTAAAATAGTTTTCCCTGACTTTAAAACTAATTGGCATTTTGATGATAAGCTTGGACAAAAGTATTTATTAGAATCAATGGGAATGCCTTTAGTCCCTTCATATATTTTTTATACCAAAAAAGAAGCATATGAGTGGATAAGCAAAGCTATATTTCCAAAAGTATTCAAGCTTCGGAGGGGAGCTGGTTCATGTAATGTATCGCTCATAAATAATAAAAGAAACGCATTAAAGGTACTCAATATTGCCTTTGGAAAAGGATTTAGGCAGTATCGATCTTTTCCTGTTATAAAAGAACAATGGAGAAAGTATAATTTGGGCTTAATAGATTCAACCTCAATGTTGAAAACTTTTTTAAGAATAGTTAAAGAGCCTGAGTACTCCGCAAATATTGGACGTGAACGAGGGTATGTTTACTTTCAGGATTACATAGAAAATAATGATTGTGATATACGTGTTATTGTTATCTATGAAAAAGCATTTGCTATAAAGCGAATTAATAGAAAAAATGATTTTAAAGCCTCTGGTAGTGGAAATATATCCTATGAAAAAAATAATTTCAATGATGCAACTATAAGATTGTCATTTGATTTAGCAAAAAAACTTCAAACTCAATGTGTTGCTTTTGATTATGTGTATCAAAATGAAAAGCCACTAGTAGTCGAAATTAGTTATGGATTTTCTGCAGAAGTATATGATCCATGTGTTGGATATTGGGATAAGAATATGAACTGGTACGAAGGTAGATTTAATCCTTATGCATGGATGGTTGACGGATTGCTTAAATCAGTATAAAATGAAACGTCTTGCACTAGTTATTCCTTGCCTTGGCCTTGGAGGTATGGAGCGAGTTATGGCAGAGCTTGCAACATATTTTGTTCAAGACCCAGAGATCGAAGTGCATCTTGTCATTTATGGTATGAATCGTGATATATTTTATCACATTCCTTCCAATGTAATAGTTCACAAACCATACTTTGAGTTTAATAATCAAAAAAGAGCGTGGTACTCACTAAAAACACTATATTTTATTCGTCGCACAGTTAAGGCACTCAAGCCAGATTCTATTTTAAGCTTTGGTGAATATTGGAACAGTTTTATTTTGCTTGCACTATATAGATTGCCATTTCCTATATTTATTTCAGATCGGTGTCAGCCGGATAAGACTTATGGCCTGGTACATAATATGCTTCGTCAATGGCTTTATCCTAAAGCCAAGGGGATTATCACACAAACAAAAAAAGCAGAAAATCATTACAGGGAAATATTTAAGCAATCTAATATTCAAACTATAGGCAATCCAATTAGATTTATCAATGTTAATCCAGAAATACAAAAGGAAAATATAGTACTTACTGTAGGACGTTTAATAAAGTCTAAGCACCATGATGAACTTATCAGGTTGTTTGTGAGCATTAATAAGCCTGATTGGAAACTTGTAGTTGTTGGCGGTGATGCTTTAAAGCAGAATAATTTCGAGCGCTTACAGATACTTATTAAGGAACTTGATGCTCATAATAAAGTTGTATTGATCGGTAAAAGTCAAGACGTTGATCAATATTATCTGATGAGTAAAATCTTTGCTTTTACCTCAAGTTCAGAAGGGTTTCCAAATGTAATCGGTGAGGCAATGTCAGCTGGGTTACCTGTTGTCGCATTTGATTGCATGGCCGGTCCTTCTGATATGATTAGAGATGAAATTAATGGGTATCTTGTTCCGTTATTTGATTATAAAATCTTTAAAGAAAAGCTTTTAATTCTTATGAATAGCGTTGAACTACGTGATGAATTTGGATATAATGGAAAAGAAAGTATCCATAAATATTCCGTTAATCTTATTGGTAAGGGATATTATAATTTTATTTTAGGCGCTCCAAAAAAGGCTAAGATTTAGTGTCAATGAAGTTAATTATTAACGCTGCTGGAATTTGTGCTACTGGACCTACACAAGTTGTTATATCTTTTTTACATGAATGTATAGCTTATAAAAATAACGAATATCATGTTTTTTTAAGCAAAACAGTTTCAAAAGAAATTAATCAGAGTAATTATCCACCTAATTTTATTTTTTATGAAATCCTTTGGCATCCTATGCATGATGGCATACTACATTCATTTCTATCAAGGAGATTACTAAAAAATCTTGCAATAAAAATTAAACCTGATGTCGTGTTCTCTGTTTTTGGTCCATCATACTGGATTCCTGAATGTCCTCATCTTCAAGGTTATGCTCAACCACACTATGTATATCCCGACTCTCCGTTTTTTCAACACTTAACTTTATATAAAAGAATCAAGTGGGCCTTTATACGCTATATTCACATAAAAGCCTTCAAAAAATGTGGAAAATATTTTGTATGTGAAACAAGTGATATTTCCAATAGAGTTTCAGTTTTATTTGATATTCCTAATTCATATGTATTTACAGTTACAAATACCTGTAGTTCTGTTTACTATGATCGCAGCAATCATAGAGATATATTATTGCCTGAAAAACAATCTAATGAGTTTCGTTTACTGTCTTTATGTTCATATATGTCACACAAGAACTTAAAAATAATAAATTCACTTGTCCCAGTTTTAAAAAATACTTTACCTGATCTTAAAATACTATTTCTACTAACAATTGATGAAGATAATTATAATCAATCATTTACATTAGAAGCAAAAAAATCAATTATAAACCTCGGAAGAGTTTCAGTAGGTAAATGTCCCCAGCTTTATTCAGAGTGCGATGCTCTATTCCTCCCTACATTATTAGAATGTTTTTCAGCTAATTATCCTGAAGCCATGATTATGCGCAAGCCAATATTAACTTCAGATTTGCCATTTGCAAAAGCAGTATGTGGTGATGCAGCATTATATTTTGACCCATTGAATCCAGAAGATATAGCTATAAAAATCGCTATGATTATTAATGATAAACTATTACGAAAAGATTTAATTAAAAAAGGTGAAAATAAAGTAAAAGAATTTGATTCTCCGAGCACCAGAGCTATAAAATATTTAAATATATGTGAGGAAATTGCTATTCGTTAAGCTAATGTTAAAAGATAAGAAAGTATTGCTTTTCGTTCCAGGAGGTCAAGGGATATATGGAACTGAAATTAAGAAAAAAATTGAAAATCAAGGTGCGTTTATTAAAGTATATAACGAAAGGCCGTCATCATCTGTTATAGGTAAAATATTTACAAGAGTTTCTAAAAATATATCAGATATACCGTTTAATACTTATATAAATAAAATAATTCATGAAAATAGAAATATCAAATTTGATTATTTGCTTGTTATACGAGCAGAGTCTTTTCACCCATCATCAATTAAGTTATTGAGACACGCTTTTCCTAATGCAAAATTCATATTATATCTTTGGGATTCAATAAATAACACAGACACTAAGAAAATAATACCTTATTTTGACAAGGCTTTTTCCTATGATCCATTTGATGTATCTAATAATTCCCTTCTTCAATATCGCCCCACATTTTATCTAGACCAATATCGTAATATTACACAAAATAATTTTAATAATTTATCAGATATCTTTTTTATTGGCACCATACATTCCGATAGATACATGATTTTACAATCTATTAATAAAAGCTTATTTGAAAATGGAATGTCTATGTATACATACATGTTCTTTCCTGGTAAAATTATGTTTTATAAGAAATATTTATTTGACTCTAAATTTCGACCAAAAAATATTACTGAATTTAACTTTATTATCCTTGATCTTGAGCAGACCTTACATATAGTATCTACTCATCGTGCTTCACTTGATATACAACATCCAGTTCAAACTGGTTTGACATTAAGACCTATTGAAATGCTTGGAGCAAGACGGAAATTAATTACTACAAATAAAAATATTAAAAACTACGACTTTTATGATGAAAATAATATTTTGATTATTGACAGGAATTCTCCTGTAATTGATAAAGAATTTCTTTACACTCCATATAACCCTGTCAAATCTTATATTTATAGTAAATATTCATTACAATCTTGGGTTTATGATATATTTTCTTGATAATGTCTTAAATTTATATGTATTTATTACTTTTTAAACGATTATTTGATTTAATCTTCTCAGTTGTTGGGATAATTATTTGTTTACCTTTATTCTTTGTTATTAGTTTTATTTTATTTTGCACTTATCATACGTCTCCAATATATCTGCAGGAAAGACCTGGTAAAAATGCTAAGATATTTAAGTTGATTAAATTTAAAACTATGTCCGATCGACGTGATATCACAGGTAATTTGCTCCCTGATGCCCAACGTCTTACAAAGATTGGTAGGTTTATGCGTTCCTTATCCCTTGATGAATTTCCACAGTTGATAAACGTCATTAGAGGTGACATGAGTCTAATCGGCCCTCGCCCTTTACTGGTTAGTTATCTCCTTCTTTATAATCCCCGACAGTCAAGACGGCATGAAGTTCGCCCTGGCATGACTGGATGGGCCCAGATAAATGGACGCAACTCATTGCTTTGGAGTGAAAAATTTGAACTCGATGTTTGGTATGTTGACAACCTTTCATTCTTTTTAGACATCAAGATTCTGTTTATAACTCTTGGTAAAGTTCTTACCAGAGAAAGCATTAATTCCGGGATTGAAAATACAATGCATCCTTTTCGTGGAAATTTAGAATAGATATATATGTCCGATTTGTTGATTTATGGCGCAGGTGGGTTTGGTCGAGAAATAGCTTGTCTTATTAAGGCCCTTAATAAGGATATTCAAAAGTGGAATCTTTTAGGTTTTATTGATGATGGTATTGAACCTGGCCTTTCTAATAGGTATGGTAGTGTTCTTGGTGGTCTATCAATTTTAAACAGCATTTCAAAAAATACAGCTGTAGTTTTTTCAATCGCTTCTCCCAATATATTGCATTCACTTATTTCCTCTATTACAAATCCTTTTCTAACTTATCCAAACATTATTGCCCCTAATGTAAATGTCTTTGATCAAGAATCATTTTCGATTGGAAAAGGGAATGTCTTATTTTTCGGATGCAGGGTAAGTTGTGACGTTCAAATAGGTGATTTTAATCTTTTTAATGGCTTTGTCTCCTTAGGTCATGATGTGACGATGGGAAGTTTCAATGTTCTTGGACCTTCTACAAGGGTTTCGGGTAACGCTATAATAGGTGATAGTAACTTATTTGGTGTTCAGTCTATTGTTCTTCAAGGCTTGAAGATAGGCGATCATACAAGGATTGGTCCTAATTCTGTAATTATTCGAAATACTAAAAATAACTCTCTCTATTACGGTAATCCAGCAAAAAGGGTTAAAATGTGATTATAGTAGGTAAATTTGAAAGGAGTTTGATAGCATGGCAATAGTACATTGTAATAATGTGGCTATTAAAGGAATAGCAGCTTGTGTTCCTGAGCACATCGAAGATAATAAGACCCTGTCATTGCTTGGTGGTAGTGATGAAGCCGAGCGGTTTATTGGAACCACAGGTGTAGAATTTCGCCACACTGTTAATGGAACCGGTCTTTGTACTTCAGATCTTTGTTTTGAAGCTGCTGATCGTTTACTGAAAGAACTAGAGTGGGGGAGTGATGAGGTGGATTGCTTGATTTTTGTTTCGCAGACACCCGACTACATTCTTCCGGCTACATCTTGTATTTTGCAGCATAGGCTTGGGTTATCCACGGATTGTTTTGCCATAGACATATCGCTTGGTTGTTCAGGTTGGGTATACGGTCTTTCAACTATAGCCTCCCTTATGGCATCCGGGACGATGAAAAAGGGGTTGCTTTTGACTGGGGATACAACAACAGTAACCAAGTCACCAAGAGATAAAAGCACCTACCCCTTATTTGGTGATGCAGGCACTGCTACAGCACTAGAGTATACTGAAGGTAGCGGAAGTATAATGTTCCACATGGGTACTGACGGCAAAGGTTTTGATTCCATTATGATTCCCGACGGAGGGTTCCGCAACTTTTACAATGAACACTCATTACAAACTGAAGAAGTTGAGCCGGGAATCTATCGTAACCGCCTTCAAAGCATCCTGAATGGCCCGGCAGTTTTTACGTTTGGTATTACTAAAGCACCGCGAAGTGTCAATACTTTGCTTGAACATTTCCAACTCAGCAAGGATGACATTGATTATTTTGTCTTTCATCAGGCAAATTTGATGATGAACGAAAAAATCCGCTCAAAGTTAAAAATCGATCCTTCAAAAGTACCATACTCCTTGCAGGAATACGGCAATACCTCTTCGGCCTCTATTCCTCTTACAATTGTTGCCGAATTGGCTTCCGTATTAAAAAAGGGCCATCACCGCATCCTCGCCTCAGCATTCGGGGTGGGGTTGTCTTGGGCAAGTGTTGTCTTCGATACAAGCGACTTGGTATGCCCAGATGTCATTTTGCTAAGCGCGTCACAGAAAACAATTCCGTAATAAATGTAGGGGCGCCCCTTGTGGTCGCCCTCCCTGGTCGTTTTACATTATCCTTTAACCATTAACAGGAGACTCTTATGTCTGAGAAATTTATTGATCTTTTCAAGGAAACCCTTGAAATCACTGATGATTCCGTTCAGCTCGACACAGAATTTCGCAAGCTCCCCCAATGGGACTCCCTCGCATTCTTATCGGTAATAGCCATGATCGACGAAGAGTACGATGTAGTAATCGAAGGCAACGATTTCATAAAACTGATCACCGTAGCCGACGTTATCAACGAAATCAAAAACCGCTCATAACACACAAAGTCGCCTCTAGTTAATTTTACTCCGCACATTGTAGGTTGGGGTGATTCCTGAACCCCAACATGTCCCGAAAGCGATAGTTCTTTTCATCTTATTGCCAAACATCTTAACGTCCATAAATATGCTAACTGCCAATTGCCAAATCTCTTGCTTTCGCTCGGCACTCAGAACTCAACACTCAGAACTCAGCATCCCTTTCTAACATGGCCCTGTTAAAGTATACCGGAGTTGGCATTCGCGGACTTGCAGCTGCAGTGCCGCGTAATGTCATCAAAAACTATGAGTACACAACCTATTTCCCTGCCGAGGAGGTAAAACAAGTGGTCGATAAAATCGGCATTGTTGAACGCCGATTTGCCGATCCTCATATCTGTTCTTCTGATTTATGCTTTGCAGCAGCAGAAAAGCTCCTTACTGATCTCTCGGTACCTCGTGAAGAGATTGATCTTCTTGTATTTGTGTCACAGACGCCTGATTACCGTATGCCTGCGACCTCGATTCTTCTTCAGCACAGGCTTGGACTTTCAGAAAATACTATTGCGTTTGATTTGAACCTTGGATGTTCAGGGTTTATCTATGGCATGTCGGTCATCTATGCCATGATGGAGCGCAGTGGGCTTCGTAGGGCCTTGTTGCTTGATGGAGAAACTCGTTCGAGAATCTATTCTCCTAAGGACAGAAAAACAGCATTTATTTTTGGTGATGCCGGCGCAGCAGCTCTTATTGAACGGGATGATAGTTATGGAGAAAGCTTTTTTTCTCTTAATTCTGATGGCTCAAAAGAGGAGTTGATCAAGATCAATGCCGGAGGGTATCGTAATCCCACAACAGAGGAAACTCTCAAGGAGCGCGTTGTTGATGAGTTTGGTAATATTCGCAGTGATGAGCATGGGTATATGAATGGGAGCGATGTTTTTAATTTTGTCATCAGCAGAATTCCCGCAGATATCAAAAGGGTGATGGGTTACTCAGGTTCTGAAGTAGCCAGTCTCGACTATTTTCTATTTCATCAGGCCAACGACTTTATCAACTCCTACCTTGCCCGAAAGCTGAAGCTTGATCCTGAAAAAGTACCAGCCACCATTGCAAAGTTTGGTAATACTTCGTCTGTCTCTATACCGTTGACGATGGTCTCTGAAATGCAGGGAAAACTGTCAGGCAAAAAGGTGCTTCTTTCAGGTTTTGGCGTTGGAATGACTTGGGCAACCTCTGTGATACAACTTGGCGACTGTTTCGTCAGTGATCTCGTTGAAATTTGAAAAGTATGGCTATGACCTATAATCCGTTTTCTTTAAGGAGTAAAACCATCCTTGTAACCGGCGCCTCATCTGGTATAGGAAGAGCAACAGCAATTGAGTGTTCACGACTAGGTGCTAAAGTGATTATTACTGGTCGAAACCAAGATCGGTTGCAAGAAACACTCTCAGCGATGGATGGCAAAGGTCACTCTATAGTGCGGGCTGATATAGCGATTAGTGAAGGTCGTGAGATATTGGTTGCGGCTCTCCCTCCATTGGATGGAGTTGTTCATTCGGCAGGTGTTCTCAAGAGATTACCCTTGAAATTTGTCAATGAAGCAAATCTTGCTGAGCTAATGCAGATCAATTTTATAGCACCAGCATTATTGACACGTTATCTTTATAAAAAGCAACTTCTGACAAATGAGGCCTCTATTGTTTTTATTTCTTCAGTAGCCTCGTCATTTGCATCGCTTGGCAATATCATGTATATGGCATCAAAAGGAGCACTCAATTCATTCATGAAAGGTATAGCCCTTGAGCTTGCATCATCAGGAATCAGAGCAAATGCTGTTCAACCTGGTATGGTAAAAACAAAACTAACCGTTTTAATTTCAGATTCAGAAATTGAAAAAGATGTTAATCGATATCCTTTAGGCAGATACGGTACACCCGAAGAAATAGCCTATGCCGCCATCTATTTGTTGTCTGATGCTACAAAATGGCTCACTGGAACACTGCTGACCATTGATGGGGGATTGACGTTACGGTAAGGATACGGGTAAAACTGTGAATCATAAATGATTATTTGTGTAGAGTGGAGTATAGCTGCATGCTAAAACCTCTTGTCGTTGATCTTGATGGCACCCTCATACGAACTGATCTGTTGTATCAGTCATTATTTTCGTTTATTAAGCAGTCGCCGCTTCAGCTTTTAGCTCCGTTTTTCTGGCTTGCAAAGGGAAAGTCTCATTTAAAAACCGAGCTTGCCAATCGAATCACTATCGATGTTTCTTTTTTGCCGTATGACCCTGCAGTTATTGCTTTGATTGAGGGTGAAAGAGCAAAACACCGTCAGGTTATTCTTGCGACAGGAAGCCATAAATTATATGCTGATCAGATTGCTGGGCATCTGAAGCTTTTTGACCGGGTTATTGCTACGGATGGCAGCCATAATAATTCTTCCCATGCAAAAAGGGATTTTCTTGTAGAAGAATTTGGTAATGGCGGATTTGATTATGCCGGAAACTCCCATGCCGATATCCCGGTATGGGAATCGGCCGGCAAAGCCTATCTTGTCAATCCTGAGCGCGGGGTGGAAAAGCGAGCCCTCAAAAAAGGTAATGTTGAGCGTATTATCAAGAGTCCATCCAATCAGTTAGGGTTATGGTTCAAGGCATTGCGTCCTTACCAGTGGATGAAGAACCTGCTGATTTTTGTGCCACTTCTTGCTGCTCATGAGCTTATCAATAGTGTTGCTCTCTTGAGCGGGTTGCTTGCGTTTGTTTTTTTTTCACTCTGCGCTTCGAGCGTTTATGTCCTCAATGACCTGCTGGATATAGAGGATGATCGTCTTCATCCAAAAAAACGCAACCGCGTGTTTGCTTCTGGAGCCTTATCCATTAAAAAAGGCATGCTTTCCCTGCCCCTGCTGCTGCTTGTTCCCTTTGCCGGTTCGTTGTTGTTTATGCCTTGGCGCTTCAGCCTTGTTCTGGGTATATATTATGTTACAACACTTGCGTATTCTGTTGGTTTAAAGAAAGTTACTGCAGCTGATATTATTGTTCTCTCTTTACTTTACACTATTCGCATTCTGGCAGGTGTCTATGCCTGCACTTTGATCCCTACGTTCTGGATGCTGGCATTTTCGATGTTTATTTTTCTCAGCCTTGCCCTCGTAAAAAGATATTCTGAGCTTCGTGAGGCTCATTTGAATGGTAATAATGAAAAAGCAAAGGGGCGAGGATACTACCCTGATGATCTTGAGATGATCTCTTCTCTTGGCGCGGCATCAGGTTATCTTTCAGTGATGGTGCTTGCTCTCTATATCCAGGATCACGCAACAGTGGCAATGTACCGCCACCCGCAAATTATCTGGGCAGCCTGTCCGGTACTGCTGTTCTGGATTACAAGGCTGTGGCTGCTGACCAATAGGGGGGAGATGCATGACGACCCGGTGATCTATGCTGTTACTGATAAAATCAGTATTCTCTCAGGTCTGATTTTTGGAATTATTTTCTGGTTGGCAATATAGTATATGCCATTTTCCATTACATCCATGGACACAAAAAGGATTGAATGAAATCCATACAACGTATTCATGGCTGGGGTCGTTATCCGATCATAGAGGCAGAGGTCAACGTGCCACTCGTTGTTTCCGGGGTGAAAAGTGCTGTTGAGAACTGTGGGGCGGATGGACTGATTGCCAGGGGTCTCGGCCGAAGTTATGGAGACGGCTCACTTGCCAGCTATGTTATCGACACCCGGCACCTTACCCATCTGCTTGATTTTGACAAGAACACCGGTATTGTAACCTGTAACGCAGGGATATCTCTGGCCGATATTCTTGAGGTGTTCGTTCCTCTGGGGTGGTTTTTACCGGTAACCCCGGGGACAAAGCACATAACCCTTGGCGGAGCTGTTGCCAGTGATGTGCATGGTAAAAACCATCATGTCTGCGGCTGCTTTTGTGACTTTGTTGAACATATAGAGCTGCTTGTCAGTCCGGACAATGTTCTTTTGTGCTCCAATACCAGTCATTCCGAACTTTTTCATGCGACGTGCGGAGGGATGGGCTTAACCGGCATTATTCTTTCAGTCAGTTTTCGACTGAAGCCGGTCAGCAGTGCCTATATCGACCAAAAAACCATTAAGGCCGTCAACATCACCGAGGCTCTCGAATTGTTTGAGCAAAATTATGCGAGCACCTATTCCGTCGCTTGGATAGACTGCCTTGCTACCGGTTCATCTCTCGGGCGTTCACTGCTTATGATTGGTGAACACGCAACAGACCACTCTCTTTCGAGCCCTGCAAAACATGCCATTACTGTTCCGGTAGAGATGCCTTCAAGTTTGCTGAACCGTTATTCGATTCAATTGTTCAATACCCTCTACTATAATCGGATAACCAAAAAAGAGGTTGCAAACAGGGTACACTATGAACCCTTTTTTTATCCATTGGATGGCATTCAGCATTGGAACAGGCTCTATGGAAAAAATGGATTTACCCAATACCAGTTTGTGATACCCAAAGAGGCCGGTCAGGAGGGCATGACGAAAATAGTAAAGGAAATTGCCGCGTCAGGCAAAGGCTCATTTCTTGCTGTGTTGAAAGTGTTCGGAAAACAAAACGATAATCTTCTTTCTTTTCCACTTGCAGGCTATACCCTTGCCCTTGACTTCAAGATTGAAGAGGGGCTGTTTCCTTTGCTTGACCGGCTCGACGCCATTGTGCTTGATTATGGTGGCAAAATTTATCTGACAAAAGATGTGCGCATGAGCGCTCCTACCTTCAGGCAAAGTTACCCCCGATGGGAGCAATTTCAGGGAATTCGGGAGCAGAATGGAACGAAAGGTATTTTTGCCTCTTATCAATCACGACGATTAGGACTTGACAGATGAAAAAAATTCTCATTATCGGTGCCACTTCAGCCATAGCCGAGGCCACGGCACAGCGTTTCGCAAAAGAAGGAGCGAGTCTTTATCTGCTTGCTCGAAATGAAGAGCGGCTTACCTCGCTCGCGGCCGACCTGAAAATCCGGGGTGCATCATCTGCAGCGTATGCCCTGCTTGACGTTAATGACAGAGTGCGCTATGAAGAGGTACTTAAGGAGGTTGTCAAAACACTGGGTACCATTGATGTTGCACTTGTTGCCCATGGCACTCTTGGCGATCAGAAAGCCTGTGAAGATGATGTTGACCGGGCGCTGCTTGAATTTGAGACCAATGCCGTCAGCACCATAGCATTGCTTACCAGGCTCTCCAATCTCTTTGAAAAGCAGCATGGGGGAACTATTGCCGTGATAAGTTCTGTTGCCGGCGACAGAGGACGACCGTCAAATTATGTCTACGGAACAGCCAAAGCCGCCATAACAACATTTTGCGAAGGGCTTCAGGCACGAATGTTCCACTCCGGCGTTCATGTGCTCATTATCAAGCCGGGTATGGTTGCCACGCCTATGACCGAAGGGCTCTCCATGCCGGGTTTTCTTGTTGCCGAGCCTGATCAGATTGCCGCTGATATTGTCAGGGCAATTGAAAAGAAAACAGACACACTCTACACCCCGTGGTTCTGGAAATATATCATGGCCGGCATTATCCATCTGCCGTCGGCTGTGTTTAAAAAAGAAAATCTTTAAGCCAATGAAAGAGAGGCCGCAACTGAGGGAGCCACAAATAAAAAGCAGCTCTCTCTGGCTTTATTTTGCTTTTATTTTTATTGTGTTCGGTGCCAAAGCTGTGATTATCTCGAATTTCGGCAGTTCCGTTCCGTTCTGGGATCAATGGAGCGCCGAAGGACTTGGTCTCTATTGCCCACTCATTGACGGAACACTGCGATGGACAGACCTGTTTTCAAGCCATAACGAGCACCGGATATTTACAACAAAAGTCCTTCACCTCTTGCTGTTTAAACTCAACAGTGGAGTATGGGATCCAATGGTTCAGATGTACGCTAATGCAGCAATCCACACAATTTCATTAGTTCTTTTGCTCTTCTTTCTTCAGAAAGGTATGACACAAGGTTCCCGGTTACAATTTTTTGCTTTTGCCACCCTGCTTTTTGCAGTTCCCTATGGACATCAAAACACTCTTTCTGGATTTCAGTCACAGTTCTATTTTCTGCTCCTCTTCAGCTTTCCTTTTTTATGGTCAATTTCACGGTATAGAACTGGTTATTATCACTGGTTTTTTGTCATTGTGTTCTCAGGGTTTATGAGCTTTTTCTCCCTCGCTTCTGGTATCTTGACCATTGCCGCCGGTATTGGAACATTAATGATCCGCTGGATTTGTGGAATTGAAAGAACTCGATGGACAGCTGTGCTTATTATTGTTCTCGCCATTTTTTTATTTACTGGACTTTACTTTACTTCTGCAAAACCTGAAACAAAATCTTTGCTAGATTTTACCATAGCACTTTCATTTGCTACTGGCGGTGGCCTTCTTTACACTCCTGTAGTTCTGTTTATGATCCGGCAGCTTCAAAAGAAGCCATCCACAGACGATTATTCATGGTTTGTTTTTTCCCTCTCTCTTTGGGTTTTAGCACAAATCTTTGCCACAGCCTTTAGTAGGGGTTCAGGTATATTGACTTCAAGGTATCTTGACATCTTGTCAATAGGTATCTTGCTTAATGGTTATTGCATTTTGTTTATGCTGCAGAAATATGGAAACAGTAGAAGATTTAAGAAAATTGCAATCATTTGGTTTCTGCTTATAATCGGAGGGCTGGTCGGTATAATCCCGTCTACATTAAGATCTTTGGAGAACAAATACGCTGTAAGTATTCGTCAAAAGAATAATGTTAACGGCTACCTTGCTTCTGGGGACTATACTTTTTTACAAAAGAAACCACATTTAAGTACATCCTATCTTCATATCAATTTTTTGTTTTACAATTCCGGAGGCGGGATATCAAACAGACTGAAATCGATACTTGAATATTTGGAAGACAAAACTCCTGGTCAGAGAATACCTTATTTTAATGGAGATCGTTTAAACTCTCTGTTTGAATATCTGGAGAATAAAACGCCTGGCCAGGAAATACCTTATCCGGATGTAGCAGGTCTAAAATCAATTCTTGATAATAAAACAATCAGCTCTATTCTTACTCCTGAAGTAAATAATCGAAATAGTAACAAAGGACTTGGATTATATACTGAGCATTCAAAGCAGGTATTTCTGCTCATTGGCATTGGCTTATTCTTTATTGGAATTTTGCTCTTCTTATTTGAAGGATTTATTTTATATAAAAATAGAAAAAAATTCCGGCAAAAGTTGATTATATATAATTCTGTATTCCTGTGAATATTTTTCAGTGAAAGATAAAAAAATACTGTTGCCTGGCGGTGCAGGGCTTGTCGGGCAGAATCTTGTGGCATTCCTTAAACGAAAAGGCTACCGCAATCTTGTAGTGCTCGACAAGCATAAGAAGAATCTTGAAGTATTGCGTCGCATGCATCCCGATATTACGATTGAGGAGGCTGACTTGGCGGTGCTTGGTTTATGGGTAGAGCATTTCAAAAATGCAGATGCGGTTGTGATGCTTCAGGCTCAGATAGGTGATCTTCATGAGGATCCATTTATCAGGAACAATATTACAACGACAGAGCACATCATCAATCTGATCAGGATGTACCAGATTCCCTATACGGTGCATATCAGCTCCTCGGTTGTCACCTCTGTAGCAGATGATCATTACACCAACTCAAAAAAAGAGCAGGAAAAAATAGTTCTCGCCAGTGCTATCAATTGCGTTGTTCTCAGGCCAACCCTGATGTTTGGCTGGTTTGACAGAAAACACCTTGGCTGGCTGTCGCGATTCATGAATAAAGTACCGGTTTTTCCAATCCCGGGCCATGGCAGATATATGCGTCAGCCTCTCTACGTTGGCGATTTCTGTGCCATCATCATCAGTTGCATAGAATCAGGCATTGCAGGCAAGGTGTTCAATATCACAGGGCTTGAAGAGGTCGATTATGTCGACATTATCCGCCAGATTAAAAAAGCTGTCAATGCCAGGTGCCAGATCGTTCATATTCCTTATCTGCTTTTTTCCCTGCTGCTCCGATTTTGGGCTCTTTTCGACAGCAATCCTCCGTTTACTGCCTCTCAACTCAAAGCTCTCACTGCCGGAGATGCATTTGAAGTGATTGACTGGCCGGCCATATTCAGCGTCAAGCCGACACCGTTTGCAACGGCAATCCATGAAACCTTTAACGACCCGGAGTACTGCAGGGTTGCGCTGGAGTTTTAACCCGATGACGCAAAGACGTATTGCAGTCATTGGCGCAGGGCCAATGGGTCTTGGTGTAGCCTATCAACTGGTGCAGCAGGGATATATACCGGTTGTGTTCGAGTCGGATGACCGCATTGGAGGCATGACCTCAACCTTTGATTTCGGTGGTCTCCCGATAGAGCGCTACTATCATTTTCACTGTACCTCTGACAGCGCTTTTTTTCAGGTTCTCCAGGAGCTTGGCCTTGAGGAGAAGATGCATTGGGTTCACACCAGCATGGGCTTTTACTATCAACAAAAGCTTAAGCCTTGGGGCAACCCGCTGGCTTTGCTCCGTTTTTCAGGCCTCAGTCTGGCTGCAAAATTTCGTTACGGGCTTCATGCGTTTTTGACAACCAGGCGAAAAGAGTGGAAAGCCCTCGATCATGTTGAAGCTACCGGCTGGATAAAGCGCTGGGTTGGAGATGAAGCTTACGATGTGCTGTGGAGCAAACTCTTTGAGTACAAGTTTTATGACTACAGCTGTGAGCTTTCGGCCGCATGGATATGGAGCAGGATCAGGCGAATAGGGCGCTCCCGCTACGATATATTCCGAGAAAAACTTGGCTATCTCGAAGGTGGATCATCAACCCTCTTGAACTCCATGAAGGCTTGTATTGAGGGCGGTGGAGGTGAGTTCCATCTGAAGAGCCCGGTAACAAAGGTTGCAATCAGCGGAGGGATGGTAACAGGCGTGCATACCGATGGAGCGTTCCATCCTTTTGTTCGTGTGGTCAGCACTATTCCGCTTCCTTTCATTCCAGCGATGATACCTGATCTGCCGCCTGAACTTATGCAGAAATTTGCAGCGGTTAAAAATATTGCAGTTGTCTGTGTCATTGTAAAACTCAAAAAACAGGTCACCGGAAATTTCTGGCTGAACGTGAATGATCCTGCCATGGATATTCCCGGTCTGGTTGAATACACCAACCTGAGGCCACTCGCTGATGAGCATATTATCTATGTTCCGTTTTATATGCCGGGCGAACATCCGAAATACCAGGAAAATGACCAGGTCTATGAAAACAAGGTGAGTCGATACATCAAGTCGATTAATCATGCTGTCACCGACAGCGATATCACGCAAATACATGTCAGCCGTTACCGGTATGCCCAGCCGATATGCGGGCCTGGCTATCTCGACAGAGTGCCATCTCCCTCCTTGCCCATAAAAGGACTATGGGTAGCCGACACATCGTATTACTATCCTGAAGACCGGGGGATATCCGAAGGCATTGGTTTTGGAAGGGAACTTGCAAAACACGTTACGGAATGATCAAAAAGTTCATGTCAAGGCAGTTCTTTCTTTTCCTCTTGACAGGGGGCCTTGCAGCTCTGGTGAACTTCGCAAGCAGGATCGGGTATAGCCAGTTTGTCGTTTACTCAACGGCCATTGTTCTGGCCTATATCACCGGCATGATTACCGCCTTTACTCTTGCCCGGCTTTTTGTTTTCAAAGAGAGTCGCCAGATTGTTCCCCAATCTGCTTATTACTTTGTTCTGGTAAATGTTGTCGCAGTTGCCCAAACATGGCTCATCAGTCTCTGGCTTGCATATTATGCGCTCCCATATTTAGGTGTTCAACATTTTGTACCCGAAATAGCCCACGCCATCGGATTGGCTGTGCCGATTTTTTCAAGCTATATTGGCCATAAAAAATTATCATTTAAATAATCGCTGTAATGATTAGCAAACGGTTGACCCTAAGGGCCCAAGCTTGCAATCAAAATAATTTGCAAAAAGGGAAATATCTTTACAAGTTCTGTTTTAAGGTATTCGCCGCTAATGATTTATAGGTTATGAAGTAAGGTACTTCGCTGTATTAATACGAGAATAGTGATTTTATACACTGATGATAGGATTTTGATGGCGCTCCCAAAAAATATCTTTTAGATTTAGTATTTAAATTATTGGCTATTATTAATCACTTTATGAATAATTTCGTATTAAAGAATTTAATTCTTAAAATCACAAGGTTCAAAGATTTGTTATTTAATATTGATAATGTTTTAAGACTCAAAACGATTTTATTAGCAGATAAAATATATGCCTTAACACAGGATAATAAAACATTGTACCGTGAGTTTATTTATGCAATATTAGCCAAAAATCTTTCATCAAAACAGAGGCTAATAATAATAATCGGTAATTTAACTTTTATAAATAAAATAATTCCAATAACATTTATAAATAAGTTACAAAAAAAAGAATTATGGCTTTGGATTTCAGATGAATCAACAAATACCTCTAAAATTCGCTTAGACTTTGCTTCGCATGGAATGGAAGGTTTTTTTCGCCTATATTATTTATATAATGAAGAAACTATATTTACCATTGGATTTACAATAGCTCCGGGGGATATCTTTGGCGTTTTAAATAAGGATGTAATTTTTATTAGTAATATGCAATTAATAAAAAATAGAAAGCATCAATATCAGTGCGCTATAAATAACAACTCTAAGACTACCCCTCAACGAAATCTATTTTATTCCCTTTTCGGAATTGCTGAAAAATTTAAAATCAATCACATTGTCTGTGTTGATGCGGAATCTCAAATTTCTAATGATAAAGGGTTATTGTCTTTTCAAGCGACGTATAATGATTTTATGTCAACATTTAACGGTGTTCATTATAATAATTATTTCCACTTGCCCTTACCTTATATAGAAAAAGACAGTAATATTGTAAGTAGTACTCATAGGCGCAGGAATAAAATAAAAAGAATTTTTAATAATAAAATCAAGAATTCAGCCTGCCTATCCATTAATAAATTCTTTTAAAACACTCTTTTTTAAAAGAGGGGAGTGAACTTTTTTTTAAAAACATATTTAATACTAATTCTTAGCTTAATTTATTTATAATTAATCACTAATCATCATATTAAGTTTAAATAAGATTTTGTGCTTTTATAAGAATCTTCAATGCAATTTGCTACAGTAAAAATCAACAGATTCCTATTTCCACTGTTTTCATTGACATTCATTGGGAAACCTTTTCTTAAACTCAGAAGTTACCTTTTCGGTTAGTGTGTGATCAATTGTTGTCATTCATTGATGCAGATGAACCGGATATTGTATCGTTATGAGACGTAACAGTGTTTTCACAATCGCGTTAGGTCTTAGTGTAAATGAAAATCATGAGTCTTTAATCGGATATAAAAAAGCTCTTAAAAGGTCTTGTAATTTCTTTATGTGTACTTCTGGCACAAGTTATGCTATATTTTTACATAATTTCCCTTAGTGGCTTTCATATCAAGGGTTATACTAAGGATGAATCTTAATCACCCCTGTTTGATCAACAGGGTGTAGTTAGTCGGAAAGGCAATGATTAATGTTCTTATGGGTATAGATGGTCTTTTTGTTGTACTTTGTTTACGGACGTTTCAATAAACTTAAGTCGTTATTTCGTGAGTTCATTATTTTACATTCTACTTATTGCATTTACCATTCTAGGGTGCTCCCCTGAGACTGAGAAGAAAGATGCTGGCCGTATTGCGGCTACTGTAAATGGTGTCGAAATTACGCAGCGCGAAGTTGCATCCCTGTATGAACGAACTGCAACTCCCGGTGTCAGTGAAGAGGTTAGGCGTAATCAGGAGCGAGCTATTTTAGCTGGTTTGGTGAGAGGTGAGTTGCTTGCTCAAAAAGCGGTGGCGGAGAAGTTGGATCGATCTGCTGAGTCTGTGCTGACAATGTACGAAGCACGTCGTCAGGTTCTGGCAGTTTTGGCTGAAAAGAGCATGCTTGCTTCAGTTAAGCCCCTCTCTGATGAGGCATTGCAATCTGTAATTAAACAAAATCCCCTTATTTTCGGGGAGCGTAAGCTGCTTGTTTATGAACAAGTATTGATGCCTGTAGTGGATGTGCCCTTTCTTCAGACTCTTAATGATGCAGCAGGTAAAGGTGCTTCGCTTTCGCAACTGGTGGATTCAATCAAAGCTAAAAAGCTGCAGTTTCAACAGGTTACTCAGACGCAGTCAACCGATCAGATGCAGCCCGCTATAGCTCGTATTTTGAGCAATGCAAAGCCGAATGTGCCGATTCTTATGCGTGTTGAGAATAAGTTTGCTATGGTCTTGATGTTGCGGAGTGCTCTCCCTATTCCTCTTGTGGGGAATGCAGCGCTACAGACCGCGCGCAATATTACGAGCTCACAGCTTCGTAATCAGGAATTCGGTAAAAAAATGAAGGGTATTGTTGATGCATCAAAAATTACCTATTTCGGTGCCTTTGCCCCTGGTGCAGCTGGTAAAAAAGGAGATGGGCAATTGGTTCCTCTGCCGACGGTTGATACCAAAATGATTGCCGAAAAGGAGTCAAGAAGAATTGAGGTTGCCATTGCTATTGGAGTGGCATATACGTTTGCTGTGTTATTGTTGACATTCTGGATGCGGGCTTTTCTTGGTAAGTTTTGGCAGCCTCTTATGTCGCGTAAGTTGAAGGAGGTCAAGTCTGTTGATGCTGAAGGCCATACTGAAGATCATCACGATGATGAAATAATGAATACGGCATATAAGCCACCTGTTTACATAAGGTATTTTCTTTTCTTTGATGTCGCTGTAGCTGTGTCCACTCTTGGCTATCAGATGTTCCTTGTTTGGAGCAGAACCCCTGAATGGATCGTAGCTCTGTCGGTACTCCCCGGTCTTTTACTTGGTGTTGTTTTCAGTCAGATACTCTCTCTCTCTCCTTTTAAGAAGTTGACGCAGAATATGCGTTTTTTGCCTATTCTATTCTTTTCTTTTTGTCTCGTTGCTGTTGTAATTGCGACTAAGCGCCTTATCGGTTTATGAACCTTAAACCTCAGCCATCATGGTTTCCTTGGCTTCTCTTTGCTGCTGTTATGCTGCATTCGGGAGTAAAGTACACTCTTGTGCCTTCGATTGAGCCTGATCTCTTGTTGTTGTATCCGACACTCTTGGCTGTTTTATGGATGGAGCGCAACAGCATTCTCGAAACCTTTCACAGTACTTCATTGGGGCATCCCGTTTTGGGATTTGTCCTTTTTATTGTTGGATCTTTTTTCTCTGTAGCTGGCGGGGTAGCTCCTTCATTAGTTGCTGAAGTTTTAGGGTTGTTTTTTATCGCAGCAGGATTCGTTGCCTCTTTTGCTCCCTCCAATTATCTTCGTTCAGCGCTATTCATAGCTTTTGCCGGTATCGTTATTGTGATTCTTGGTTCTATTGGTCCTTCGCTTTTATCGTCCGAACTGGCTGTTACGTTAGCTGCACTTTCAGCCAAAGTACTCAGCGCCACAATTCTACCGGTTGTCGCAAACGGAGTGACCCTTTATTTTGGTCAATATAGTGCTACCGTGACTAAAGACTGTTCAGGTATGAATTCCATATTTTCTTTAACTGCACTCTCTATTCTCTACCTCCGTGAAGGGGTTAATCGTAAACCGTGGCATATTGCCTTGATGGTTGTCAGTATCTTTCCCGTTGCGGTTATTACGAATTTTATGAGGGTAATGCTTGTGGTACTTGCCACTTGGTACGTAGGTGATTGGTTTGCCCAGAGCATTTTCCACGAGACCATTGGCGTTGTGGCCTTTGTTCTGGCACTTCTGCTTCTCACACTCATAGATAAGCTTCTGCTTTTTGCATCATCTATTGTAAAGCCTAAGAAGGGGAGTTCTCATGCGGCTGACTAAATACTTCCTTCTCGCTATACTCTTTTCCCTTGTTCTCATTTCCTCTGAGATATTTGTGGAGATAAGGCAGCATCCATTTAAGGGCCCAAAACCCGACCTGCAAAACATCATAAAGCAGCATCCACAAGGTTGGCAACCTATACCGGGTTCATCTGTAGATCCCAGAACCAACTCCCCATACGATCTGGTTGCTTCACAAATCTATAAACGTACTGATGGCAAAGCAGCTTCCATCGTTATGACTTGGAGTTACGACGGCTTCCACAGGGCTGGGCACGCTCAGGAAGTCTGCTATAACTCACAAGGCTTTACTGTCTCAACCCCAAAAAACAGTTCAGTGATTCTTGGAGGCCAAAAGCTTGATGTCGTCACATTCGAAGGCCGTTATGGCGATATGACCGAAGACGTCATCTATTGGAGAGTCACCGGAGGAATCCACGATGCCGCCCTCCAGGAAAACATCTCCATGACCCAGCGATTCAAAGAAGTTCCAAGAATCCTCATAGGCGACATCCCCAACAACCTCATGGTCCGGGTATCCACCTGGCGTTCCGCCACCGACCCACCCTCCACAGTCCACATCGACTACATCAAATCCTACCTCCAATCCGTTCCCCCAAAAACCCGCCACTTCCTGACCGGCCTCTAACCCCCCCCAACCCTCAGCACTATCTTTCCCAGCATTAAGAAAATTGCCAACTGCCAACTTTCTTTCTTCCCTATTTGATCTCTGTCCCTATGTGTTAATATAGATGTCGCCTCAATCGAGGAGACAAGTCATGGGATATTCAAGAGCATCTCCATTCATCAATCGGTTATGTGACTCCGGAACAGATGCGAACAGGGCAGGCAGAAGCAATTTTCAGGAGGAGAAATGCAACGATGCGAGAGGCTCACATGGCATATCCAGAACGATGGGGATCTCGACCTGTTAAGCAATGGAGTGTGACCCGGGAAGTAGTCTTAAACCCGGATACAATTGAATGATTTTTTTTATAAACCGGCGACATCTTTGTTGACATATTCCGCATACCCTATTGCCATTGATTGAGGTATCGACTTCGAAGCCAAGATAATCTCTGCTGTAACTGTCCAGAACGTTGAGAACCCTGAATCGACGGGCATTATAGAGGTTGTCACTCATGAAGTCCATTGCCCAGCATTGATTCCTGCGTTCCGGTTTCGGCGGCGCAACCCGAATATCGGCTGCTGTTTTTCTGCGACGTTTAACCCGCAGCATCAGATTCTCT
>SESF01005181.1_pt1 | contig 70874 bp, 66 predicted proteins | sample 3171521 | NCBI WGS metagenome assembly SESF01 (sample SAMN10866945, study PRJNA518727) | freshwater metagenome | biome: subpolar coniferous forest; feature: holomictic lake; material: water; isolation source: holomictic Lake 227, 6 m and 8 m depth | place: Canada: near Kenora, Ontario | collected...
AATCGATGACCTCAACCTTGCGAATGTTCTCCTGCGCGAGAATCGCCGCCGGACCACCAATGGAGCCGAGATAAAAACCGCCGTGCGCTTTGCACGCATCGGTGACGGCCTGCCCGCGATTACCCTTGGCAATCATGACGAGGGAGCCGCCGTTCTTCTGGAAGAGCTCGACGTAACTATCCATGCGACCAGCGGTGGTCGGGCCGAACGAACCCGAAGCCATGCCGGCTGGAGTCTTGGCCGGGCCAGCGTAATACACGGGATGGTCCTTGAGGTATTGCGGCAGGCCTTCGCCTTTCTCAAGGCGCTCACGAATCTTGGCGTGCGCGATGTCGCGGGCGACCACGAGCGTGCCGGTGAGCGCGAGGCGCGTGGTGACGGGGTGCTTTGAAAGTTCAGCCCGCACTTCAGCCATCGGGCGATTGAGGTCGATCTTCACGACCTTGGCGGCGTCAGCATGCTTGCGAGCATCAGCTGGAATGAAACGACCAGGGTTGCTCTCGAGCTGCTCAATCCAAACGCCGTCCTTATCGATCTTGGCCTTGGCGTTGCGATCCGCAGAACAGGAGACGGCGAGGCCGATCGGGCAAGAAGCGCCGTGGCGCGGCAGACGCACGACGCGCACGTCGAGGGCGAACCACTTGCCACCGAACTGCGCACCGATACCGAGCTGGTGCGCGACCTTGAGGAGCTCGGCCTCGAGCGCGAGATCACGGAAGGCACGGCCATGCTCGTTGCCGGACGTCGGGAGCGCGTCGTAGTAGTGGGTCGAGGTCAGCTTGACGGCCTTCATGGTCGCCTCGGCCGAGGTCCCGCCGATGACAAACGCAAGGTGATATGGCGGGCAGGCCGCGGTGCCGAGCGACTGCATCTTCTCGGTCAGGAAATTAATGAGGGACTTGGGATTCAGGACGGCCTTGGTCTCCTGATAGAGGTAGCACTTGTTGGCCGAGCCTCCACCTTTGGCGACGAACAGAAACTCGAACTTCATGCCGCCAGTCGCAGCGATGTCGATCTGCGCTGGGAGATTGGTGCCGGTGTTCTTCTCGGTGTAGAGATCGAGCGGCGCGAGCTGCGAGTAGCGCAGGTTGTTCTGGGCGTAGGCCTGATACACGCCGAGCGAGAGCGCTTCGGCGTCGTCGGCGCCGGTCCAGACCTGCTGGCCCTTCTTGGCGGTGATGGCGGCGGTACCGGTGTCCTGGCAGAACGGCAGCACGCCCTTCGCGGCGACCTCGGCGTTACGCAGCATCGCGAGCGCGACGGTGCGATCGTTATCGCTGGCTTCCTTATCGGCGAGAATGGCGGCGACCTGCTCAAGGTGTTCGGTGCGGAGGTAGAAGTTGATGTCGTGCAGCGCCTGGTTCGCGAGCAACGTGAGCGCCTCGGGGGCGACCTTGAGCACGGGCTTGCCATCGAACTCCGCGACGGAGACGTGCTCCTTGGTCAGCAGGCGATACTTCGTCGTATCGGGTCCCAACGGGAAAGGTTCCTGGTAATGGAAGGGAGAAGCCATCGGCGTCACAATACGGGACGACTCTCCGCCCGCAAACGGAAACAGGTCAGCGCGCGGCCATCTGCGCCGGCGCACCGAGGCGCACCTCGCCGACGACCGACCCTTCGGCGAGATCGACCGACACCAAGGCCAGCCCCATCTGACCTGCGGCGGAACGCACGGTGCCGACGACCTTCCCTTCCGTCGTTCTTAACTCCTGGCCGACAGACACCGGCCCGGTCACGCGACGCAGGATGCGGCGTAGCGAACCCATGGACTGGATCCGAGCCATGACCTCTTGGCCGAGGTAGCAGCCCTTGGCATAACTGACCCACGCCTCGAGACCACACTCCTGGGGAAATTCATTGGCACCGCAATCAGCAGATACGACAGGCACGCCAGCGGCGACGCGCTCCGCATCCAGCTCGGCAAAAGGTGCTGGCAACCCTGGGAGCGGCACACCGACCGGCGTTAACACGTCCCAAGCGGCGACCCCATAACGCTTCGTTGCCCAGACTTTCGCACCCGCCACGGAAGGCTCCACCCCCCAGGCGATCCACTTCTGCCAAGCCGCCGATTCATCGGTCGCGAGGACATCGTCGGCGATGACGTTGGCGGTGACGATGGTCATGAGCTCGGCCGCGGGTAGATGCGGACAGAGCAGCAGAAAGGAGCCGTCGGTTTCCTTCACGATGACCGTATGCGCCAACACCCTGCCCTTGCGATTCAACCAAAGCGCATCGGTCAGCACTACGTTACGCAAATCCGCCGTGCACTGACCTTGCAGGAAAGCCGCCGCGTCTTCACCCGTCACCCGGACGACCGTGGTGTCAGCTGTTGCGCAGCGGGGCGACATCAGAGAACCTCCCAAAGCGAACCGAGTCCATGCAGCACAAGGTTCGCATAGATAGCCGCCATCACGTCATCGAGTACGATGCCGAAACCTCCGGGTAGCTTCTCAAGCGCCTTGATACCGAACGGCTTCGTAATATCGAAAAGGCGAAATAGGAGAAACCCGAGCAGGATGAAGAGGAGCGAGGATTTGCCGTGCTGGACGTAAGGATTGAAGAGGAACACCAAGGGCATCGCCGCGAACTCATCGAGGATAACTTCGGACGGATCCTTCTTGCCGATGATCGCTGCGGCCACGCCGCACAGCAGGATCGCCGTGATCACGACGAGCGCATCAAACGCAAGCTCGTGCTCCCAGCCCTTGACATGAGCCAGCCGCACGACCAGCGCCCACCAAAGAACGCCGGCCGCCGAACCCCAGGTGCCCGGCGCTTTCAGTCGGCCGAGCGGGCCGAGTGTCGCGACCTGGACGATCATGACGCCAGCCCCGGCAGGTGACGACGGTGGCGGATGAGATAGCTCGTGCCCGAAATCACCGTGAGCGCGACGGAGAGCCAGAAGAGCGACATAATGATGACCTCCCAGCGCTGATGCCAGAGGGCGGAGAGTTTCCAATGCGTCTCATACGCGCGCAGGCCGATGAGATGCCCGATCGCGATGATCTGGAGGAAGGTCTTGATCTTGCCGAGCCCCTCGGCCTCGAGCACCTGGCCAGAAGCCGCCGCGACGAGACGCAGGCCGGTGATCAGGAATTCGCGCGTGATGATCAGCATCACGCCGAAGGAAGTGTAGAGCACCGTCGCACCATCTGGCGAAATGGGCTGACCGGCATCATCCCAGCGTGTCACGGGCAGGCAGTTGATGGCCGCCAGGCCGACGAGGAGTCCGAGGATGAAAATCTTGTCGACCAACGCATCCATGAGGCGTCCGAAATCGGTCACGGCGTTCAACTTGCGGGCGATCCAGCCGTCAAAGATGTCTGTCAGGGCCGCGAGGATGAATAATGCCAGGGCGGCGCTGACCCAGACCCCCGCCCAGTAAGTCCACAGGGTGATCAGGAAAACCGCTGGCAGCCGGGCGGCGGTGAGGAGGTTGGGGAGATGCCGAAGAAAACGCATGCAGGCTTGCGGGAAGGATGTTCCCGCCCGAGAGTGTGCCGCAACAGGAAAACGATGTCCCGCCCGACCCGCATCGCCGTCTACCCCGGCACCTTCGACCCGATCACACTGGGCCACCTCGACGTCCTCCGCCGGGCTTCGCGCTTGTTCGATAAGGTCATCGTGGCTGTCGCCGCCAGCGATTCGAAGCACCCTTGGTTCACGGTCGAAGAACGTCTCCGCATGGCCCGCGAGGCCTGCAAGGGTATCCGCAACGTGAAAGTCCTCGAGTTGGACGGCCTGACGGTGGAGTTCGCCCGCAAGCACGCCGCAGCCGCCATCATCCGCGGCCTCCGTAAATTCAGCGATTTTGAGTTCGAATTCGACCTCGCCCACGCGAACCGACTGATGGCCCCCGAAATCGAGACGGTCATCCTGATGCCCAGTCAGGACCAGTTCGTGACCTCCTCCAGCTTCGTCAAAGACATCGCCCGCCATAAGCTATCGCAGGCCGCAGCCTTCGTTCCCCGCTGCGTCCTGCCCCATCTCCGCAAAAGGCTGGCCCAAAAGGGCTGAAAAGGCCCCGCCTCCGCTGTTGACCGTGGGGGGTAGTTCTATTTGCTCGGCCCTTCCCCCTTCGTGGTCAAAGACCTAGGGGACATCGCCTTTTACATACCATGGACATCAAAATCCAAGAAACTAACCCGACCCGCCGCTCCGTCACCGTGACGGTCCCCGCCGCGACCGTCGCTGCCGCCGAGAAGGAAGTCCTCAAGGGCTTCACCCGCGAGGCCGCCCTCCCAGGCTTCCGCCCCGGCAAGGCCCCGGAAGCCGTCGTGCGCCTGAAGTACGGCAAGCAGATCGCCGACGAGGTCAGTCAGCGCCTCCTCTCCCAGGGCTACGAACGCATCCAGCAGGAGAAGAGCTTCACGGTTTACACCGTCGCCGACGTCCAGAAAGAAGAAGCCACCGGCACCGACGTGGTCTTCCGCTACGAAGTCGACGTGGTCCCTGAATTCAAGACCCCCGACTGGAAGTCCGTCAAAATCCCCGTCGAGACCATCGCGGTCGCCGACGCCGACATCGAAACCCATCTGAAGAAAATTCTCGAACAGCGCGCCCGCTACGAGAAGACCGAGGATGCCGCCGCCAAGGGCGACTACGTGCGCATCGGCTACATCGGCACGATTGACGGCAAGCCGGTCAGCGAAATCGACGCCGAGGCCAAGTCCTACGGCAGCGCCGAATCCACCTGGGAAGAAGCCGGCGCGGAAGGCGATATCGTCGCCGTCCCGGCCATCGCCAAGGGCGTCATCGGCCTCAAGGCCGGCGACACCGCCAAGGCTGAACACACTTTCGCCGCCACCCATGAGCGCGAAGCCCTCCGTGGCAAGACGGTGCAGTACGCCATCACCGCCAGCGAAGTCCGCCGCAAGGAACTCCCGAAGATCGACGAGACTTTCCTGAAGTCCGTCGGCGTGAAGGACGAAGCCGAACTACGCGACCAGCTCCGCAAGGGCATCGAAGGCTCCAAACAGCAGGCCGCCGAAACCGCCCGCCGCGAAAAGGCCGTCGACGCCCTCCTCGCCGGCCTGGATTTCCCGCTGCCGGAATCCGCCATCAACTCCGTCGCTCAGGGTCTCTTCTACCAGTACGCCGAAATGCGCATGCGCAGCGGCACGAAGCCCGAAGAGCTCGAAACCCAGCGCGACGACATCCTCGCCGAAGCCAAGAAAGCCGCCGCCATCCGCGTGCGCGCCCAGTTCGTACTCTCCCGCATCGCCGAAGAGGAAAAACTCCAGGTCACCCAGCAGGAATTGGGCTCCGCCATCATGCAGGCCGCCCAATCGACCCAGACTCCGCCCGAAAAGCTCGTCAAAGACCGCCAGCGTCTCGCCGAGATCCGTCGCGACACCCTCCTCAACAAGGCCCTCGATCTCGTCCTCGCCGGCGGAATCGCAGCCTGAGGTTGAGAATTCGGGCCGAGCGGGCATAGTACCCTCCACACAACTTCCATGTCGTACATCATTCCGAACGTAGTCGAGCGCGACGCCCGTGGCGAACGAGCCTGGGATATCTACAGCCGCCTGCTCAAGGATCGCATCATCTTCCTGGGTGCGCCGATCTACGATGATGTCGCCAACGCGGTCATCGCCCAGCTGCTCTTCCTCCAGATGGAAGACCCGAAGAAGGATATCTCCATCTACATCAACTCCCCCGGTGGCTCGATCACCGCAGGCATGGCGATCTACGACACGATCAATTTCCTAACCTGTGAAGTAAACACGTATTGCATCGGCCTCTCCGCCAGCATGGCCACGGTGCTCCTCGCCGCCGGCACGAAGGGCAAGCGCCACGCGCTCCCGAACTGCCGCGTGATGATCCACCAGCCCAGCGGCGGCGCCACGGGCCAGACGTCCGACATCTCCATCGCCGCCAAGGAAATCCTCCGCTGGCGCGACACGCTCAACCACGTCCTCGCCAAGCACAGCGGCAAGACGCCCGAAGACCTGCAGCGTGATTCCGACCGCGATTTCTACATGACGGCCGAACAGGCCAAGGCCTACGGCCTCGTCGACCACGTGGTCGCGCCCAAGACGGGCCGCGCCTAAGCGTATGGCCGGCGACCGCGCCGAGAGCTGCTCTTTCTGCGGCAAGCCTGCCGCACAGGCGGGCAAACTGATCGCTGGTCCCGGCGGCGTGGGCATCTGCGATGCCTGCGTCTCCACCTGCGGCCGCCTGCTGGAACGCGAGAAGTCGCGCGACGGCAAAGCTCCCGCCACCGCTACCCCCGGCGGCCCGGCCCTGCAGGAAGCCCCGAAGAAAAACCCGCTCGCCCCGGTCAAACTCATCGCCCCGACCCAGCTGCGCGTTGAACTCGACGCCCATGTGATCGGCCAGGACCACGCCAAGAAAGTCCTCTCGGTCGCCGTCTTCAACCACTATAAGCGCCTCAACGACCGCCTGACGAAGGCCACCGCCGAACAGGCCGGCGACCTCGCCGACGTCGAACTCGACAAGAGTAACGTGCTACTGATCGGCCCGACGGGCACCGGAAAGACGCTCCTCGCCCGTTCGCTCGCGCGCATGCTCGACGTGCCCTTCGCCATTGCCGACGCGACGACCCTCACCGAAGCGGGCTATGTCGGTGACGACGTCGAGACGGTCGTACTCCGCCTCCTGCAGGCGGCCGACATGGATATCGAACGCGCCCAGCGCGGTATCGTCTTCATCGACGAGATCGATAAGATCGGCCGCAAGTCAGACTCGGCTTCGATCACGCGCGATGTCTCCGGAGAGGGCGTCCAGCAGGCGCTGCTCAAACTTCTCGAAGGTACGATCTGCAACGTGCCTCCCGCCGGCGGCCGCAAACATCCGGAGCAGCAGTGCATCCGCGTCGACACGTCCGACATCCTCTTCATCTGCGGCGGTGCCTTCGCGGGCCTCGATCGCATCATCGCCCGCCGCGCCGGCTCGAAGTCCCTGGGCTTCGTCGCCCCGCAGAACGACCAGCCGACCCTTTCCGCGGAACAGATTATCGCCGGCCTGCAGCCCGAAGATCTTTTCTCCTTCGGGATGATTCCGGAATTCGTCGGCCGCCTGCCCGTCATCTCGGTGCTCGAACCGCTCGACCGCGAGGCGCTCATCCGCATCTTGACCGAGCCGCGCAACGCCGCGACGAAACAATATCGCAAGCTCTTCGCCCTCTCGGGCATGACGCTGGATTTCAATCGCGAATCCCTCGAGGCCGCCGCCGACAAGGCGCTCGCCCTCGGCACGGGCGCCCGCGGCCTCCGCTCCGTTCTCGAAGGGGTACTCCTAGAGACGATGTATTCGCTCCCCGAGGCGACCCCGGGCTCGAAGTTCACGGTGACGGCCGAGGCTATCCGCGGCGAGAAGCCGGTGTCCATGTCGGCGCCGAAGAAGAAGGCTTCCTGATTTCCCATGATCGTCTATCCGGCCATCGATATCCGCGGCGGCACTTGCGTCCGCCTCAGCCAAGGTCGCGACGACGCGCGCACCGATTATTATAAGGACCCGGTCGAGCCGGCCATCCAGTTCGCCGGAGCCGGAGCGGAATGGATTCACGTCGTCGACCTCGATGGCGCCTTCGGCGGCGCCCCGCTCAATCTCCCCACGCTCCAGCGCATCGCCGCGCTGGGTCCGAAAATTCAGTTCGGCGGCGGCATGCGCGATCGCGCCATTGCCGAAGCGGCCTACGCCGCCGGCGCCAGCCGCATCGTGATCGGCACGCGCGCCGCGACGGATCCGGCCTTTCTTAACGAGATGGCGAAGGCCCACGGCCCACGCCTCGCCGTCGGCATCGACGCCAAGGACGGCCTCGTCGCCGTCAAGGGCTGGACCGCAGTCACCGCGCTCAAGGCCACGGAATTCGCCAAGGCCGCTGGCGATCTCGGCGTGTCGACGGTGATCTACACCGACATCGCGACCGACGGCATGCTCACGGGCCCGAACTGGAAGTCACTCGAGGAAGTCCTCAAGGTCTGTCCCTGCGGCGTCATCGCTTCCGGCGGCGTCGCCGGCACTGAAGATGTCGCCCGCCTCGCCCAGATGTCAAAGGCCTACCCGAATCTCGTCGGTGCAATCGTCGGCAAGGCCCTCTACGAAGGCCGTTGCGATGTGCAGGGTCTGCTGGCCGTCACCCGCGGTCGCTGAGCCCCGCACCGCGGCCCCGCGGGCCTACCGATGCTTGCCAACCGGAGGCCCCACCCCAACATCCGCTCCTGATGGCCTTTCTCCGTTCATGGCTCGCCCTGCTGCCCTTGCTAACCATGGTCTTCGCGGCCGATGCTACCCCGGCCGGCGCCGGTCCATCCGTCCAGGAAATCGTGACGAAGGCCCGCGCGGCGCTGACTTCCGACCCCGCGAAACTCGCCTCGATCAAGAGCCAGTATATCGAGTTCACGGCCTCCGAGGTCGGCGGCCGACCCTCCACGCTCATCACACTGACGCTCGTCAGCCCGGCGTACCGCCTGCTCCGCAGCTACGATAATGACCGCCATTCAGAATCCATCATCTGCGCCGGCCGCCTCGACGGCTGGATGACCCGCAAGCCCGACGCCCTCTCCCGCCGCGAACTCAAAGTGATCCCCTTTGAGGAGTTTAAGAAACTACAGGATATGGCCCGCGACGACCTGGCTTTCTTCGCGGTCCCAGAACCAAAATTCGGTCAGGCGACCTTTCTTGGCACCTCCGAAGTCGCCGGCCACCCGACCCTGATGGTCCAATATGCCTATCGCAGCGGCTTCTCGGTTACGCGCCACTTCGACGCCCAGACTTTCGCCCTCGTCGCCTCCGACCAACGCACGCCCGACGGCAAGATCCAGCGCCAACAAGTCGTGTCGATGGCCGCGACCGACGGCGTGCAGCTGCCGACCAAGGAAGCGGTCTTCATCGACGGCAAGCAAACCGGTGAGGTCACTTATCGCAAGGTGACCTTCAATGCCGATAACGACCCGAAGGTCTTCGACTTCCCCACTTTCTGAGCCCATGACCACCCTTCGCTCCAGCGATAAGGATTTTCGCGCCAAACTCCGGGAGTTCGTCGGCAACGGCGAAGCCGCCCAAGACATCCGGACCGCGGTCTCGACGATCATTGCCGACGTGAAGGCACGCGGCGACATCGCCGTCCTGCACCACACCGCGAAATTCGATCACGCGAAACTCAACGTCCGGCAGATTCGCGTCCCGCTCGCTGAACTGGAGAAGGCCGCCGCCAAGCTCGACCCGGCCAAACGCAAATCCTTCGAGGAAGCCGCGAAGTGCATCACGCATTTCCACGCCCGCACCCTCCCCAAGGGCTGGACGGCGAAGAACCCCCACGGCGCCACGGTCGGCGAACGCCACCACGCCATCCGCCGCTGCGGTCTCTATATTCCCGGCGGCCAGGTTCCGCTGGTCTCCACGGTGCTGATGACCGCACTGCCTGCAAAGGTCGCCGGCGTCCCCGAAATCTGCGCCTGCACGCCACCCCAGCCGGATGGGAAAATCAATCCCGACATCCTCGCCGCGCTCTACCTGAGCGGAGTCCGCGAGGTCTACGCGGTCGGCGGCGTCCAGGCGATCGCGGCGATGGCCCTCGGTACCGACACCATCCGCGCGGTCGATAAGGTCTTCGGCCCGGGCAACGCGTTCGTCACGGAGGCGAAGCGCCAGCTCTTCGGCATCGTGGGCGTCGACCTCCTCCCTGGCCCGAGCGAGGTCATGATCATCGCCGACCGCACCGCGCAGGCGGAATGGGTCGCGGCCGATCTCTGCGCACAGGCCGAACACGGCAGCGGCAAAGAGAAACTCTACCTGGTCACGGATAACTCGGCGTTCGCCGACAAGTGCCTCGCGGCCGCCCGCACGCAGTCCAATTCCCTCACGCACGGCGAGAAGATCCGCCTGGCCCTCGACACGAAGGTCTGCCTGGTACTCGTCGACAAGATCGAGGAGGCCGCCGAAGTCGCCAATCTCGTCGCCCCCGAACACCTCGAGCTGATGGTCGCCAAGACGAAGTTGAAAAAACTCTCCGCCGCAGTCACCACGGCCGGTGCGATCCTGCTCGGGCCGCACACGCCCACGGTGCTCGGCGATTTCACGGCAGGCCCAAGCCACACGCTCCCCACCGGCGGCACGGGACGATTCTTCAGCGGTCTCCGCGTGGCTGACTTCCTCCGCCGCACGAGCCTGGTGCAGTATGACCCGGCGTCGCTTAAGAAGGCGGCGGCAGTGGTCGAAGCTTTCGCCCGCATGGAGCGCCTCGACGCCCACGGTCGTTCGCTGCGCCTCCGTCTCTGACCGGTGCTCAGTCGCGCAGGGTGCTCATCACCTGGGCGTGCAACGCAGGCGCAGCGGCGATGATATTGCCGGCCTTCACGGGATCTCCGCCGGTCCACGAAGTCACGGTCGCGCCGGCCCCGCGCAATACGGGTAGCACGGGGACGAGGTCCCACGGATTCATGATCGGGTCGGCCATGACGTGCGCGCGACCGGAGGCCACGAGCAGATGGCCGTAGCCGTCGCCCCAGGTCCGCACATGGGCGACGCTGTCAGCCAGGCGGTTCCAACGCACATCACGGTGGCGACGCCGAATATTATCGAGGTCGGTGGAGACGACGACGGCATCCTTGAGCGAAGCCTCGGCGACCCGTACGCGCCTTCCATTCAAAGTAGCGGTGCGGTTATCTCCGATGATCCGCTCACCGAGAATAGGCTGATCGATGAGCCCAAGCGCGGGCTGGCCTTCATAACGCAAGCCGATGAGTGTGACGTAAAGCGGCACGCGCGAAAGGAACGACTTGGTGCCGTCGATGGGGTCGAGCACCCAGCAGAATTCGGCGTCGACATTCTCGGGGCCGAATTCCTCGCCGAGGATGCCGTGCTCTGGATAAGCCTTCTTGATGGCCGCACGCATGAGCCGCTCGGCCTCCTTGTCGGCGACGGTCACGGGCGTGCCGTCCGACTTGAACTCGACGTCGGTCTCGAGGCGGGCGTGTGCGGCGACCAATACGCCGCGGGCGAGGTCGGCGAGCGATTCGGCGAAAGCCTTGAGTTCGGTCTGACGTGCTTCCGGGAGCATGCTTCAGAGGTAAGCCGCCCCCGCCCCCGCTCCAAGCGAAAAGCCCCGTGCACGCTTGAACCAGACCCGATATTACCGACACTACGCTCATGCGGCCCCTCCCTTGGCTCCTCGGCCTGCTCAGTCTCCTCGGCCCGCTCCGGGCGGCGGAGATGTGCCGCGTCGAAGTCATCGAACAGGGCACCGACTGGCCCGTGCCCGGCGTCGAACTTCGCACCATCCACGGCGTGCGCTTCGTCTCCGACAATGCGGGGGTGATCGCGCTGGACCTCCCCGAACTGATGGGCCGGGAAGTCTGGTTCGAGGTCATCGGCCAAGGCTACAGCGTAAAGGCCGATGGCTTCGGCTACCGCGGCGTGCGCCTCAAACCCGCCCCGGGCAAACGTCTTAAGGTCGAGGTCACCCGCACCATCCTCGCCCGCCGACTCGGTCGCCTCACCGGAGCAGGGCTCTTCGCCGAAAGCCAGAAGGTCGGCGAACAACTCGACTGGAAGGAAAGCGGCGTCCTCGGCTCCGACAGCGTGGTGACGGCGGAACTCGGCGGCCAACAGCTCTGGTTCTGGGGCGACACCCATCTCCCGCACTATCCGCTGGGCATCTTCAATGTGTCGGGCGCGACGACCGATCACTTTCGCCCGCCGGCCCGCCCGCCCCTGCGCGTGCCTTATAAATATTTCGCGGGCCGCCCATCCGCCCAAGACGACCCACGCCCCCGCGGCACGGCCCAAGTGCCCGGCGAAGGTCCCACCTGGATCTGGGGCCTGACGACGCTGCCCGACGCCAAAGGCGCTCCGCATCTGGTCGGCTCCGCGGTGAAGGTGAAAGGCTCCCTGCACGCCTACCGCTGGGATCTCGTCGAATGGGATCCGCATGAAGAGACGTTCCATCCGCTCTCGACGGTCTGGACGGAGTCGGCCGAGCAACCGAAGGCCCCCCCGGTCCCCGATGGCCACGCGGTGCCCTGGACCGATGCGGCCGGCCGCAAGTGGATCCTGTTCTGCAATCCATTCCCGTTCCTGCGCACGCCGGCCACTTACGAAGGCTGGCAAGACCCAGCCAACTGGCGCGCAATCAGCCCCGACCCGGTCGCCCGCACGCCGCAAGGGGAGAATATCACCGTCCACGGCGGCCACCTCGCTTGGCACCCCTGGAGTCGCAAATGGCTCGCGCTCTTCACGCAGAAGGCCGGCCAGTCCTCGTTCCTCGGCGAAATCTGGCTCGCCGAAGCCGACGCCCCCACGGGCCCTTGGGTCAACGCCCACCAGGTGCTCTCGCACGACAACTACACGTTCTACAATCCGGTGCTGCATCCGGAATTCTTCCGCGAGGATTCGCCGATCATCCACTTCGAGGGCACGTACACGGTGATGTTCTCCTCAAACAAGCAGCCGACCCCGCGCTGGGAATATAATCAGGTGCTCTATCAGCTCGACCTCTCGCAGCCGCCTTTCGCCAAAGGAAAATAAGCCCCCACCCGCTTGACCGCCGCCAGCCTCCGGCGAGGGTGATGGCGTGAGCGATGCCACTGAAAGAATCCTCCGCGCCCGCGTCCGGCCGAGGCGGCCGCCAGTCATGCGCCAACGCTGGGATGACCTGCTGTTCCTGCATTGGGAATACGCTCCGGAAGCGATGCAGGCACGGCTCCCCGCCGGTCTGACCGTCGATACGTTCGCAGGTAAAGCCCACCTCGGTGTCGTCGGCTTTCGCATGAACGCGGTGCGCCCAGCCTTTCTGCCGGCCTTACCCTGGCTTTCATATTTTAAAGAACTCAACGTCCGCACCTACGTCCGCGACGCCGCTGGCGAGCCAGGCGTATGGTTCTTCTCCCTCGACTGCGACCGGGCTCCTGCCGTGGCGATCGCCCGCAAGCTCTTCGGCCTGCCCTACGAACACGCGACGATGGCCTTCGGCCCGGGGCTTGCGCTGACCTGCCGCCGGCAAGGTGCGACCGAGGTCGCCCGCTACGCCTGGTCGGCTACGTCGGCCCCACAGGCCGCCCCCCCGGGCTCACTCGAGTTCCATCTGGCGGAACGCTATAATTTCTTCTGCGTGCGCGGCGGACGGCTTCTGCGCGGCCAAGTCCATCACGCCCCCTACGAACTGAGTCAGGCCGTCTCCAAAGACTGGAGCGACCTGCCGCTCCGCTGGGATGGCTTTGACGTCGGCGGCCGGGCGCCTGACCTAGCCCACTGTTGCCAAGGCGTCGCCATCGAGGCTTTCTCCCTAGTGCCCGGCCATGCGTAAGAAACTCAAAGACTACCGCCACGCGGTCTGGGATTGGAACGGTACGCTGCTCGACGACACCTGGCTCTGCTGTGAATCACTGAACTTGCTGCTGCAAGAAGACGGCCACCCGCTCGTCGACCCGGTCCGCTATCGCCAAATCTTCCAATTCCCAGTCATCAAGGTCTACCAAGCCATCGGCTTCACCCCCGACGAGACCTCTTTCCGCGCGATGTCCGTGCGCTTCATGGCCGCCTATGAAGCCCGCAAGCACGAGTGCCAACTCCACCCGCACGCGGAGTCGCTCCTCGCCGGCCTCACGGCCGCCGGCCTCACGCACTCGGTGCTCTCGGCCTATGAGCTCAACCTGCTCACGACCACACTCGCACAGTTCAATCTATCCCGGCACTTCATCAAGACCTGCGGCGGCAGCGACATCCACGCGGGCAGTAAGGAAGAGCGCGCGCGGCGCCACCTGGCCGACCTCGCGGTGCACCCCGAGGAGGTGATTTATATCGGGGATACCGCTCACGACGCCGAGGCCGCCGCCGCCATGGGCGTCGACTGCGTTCTGGTCGCCCACGGCCACCAACACCGCGATCGGCTCACGGGCGCAGGCGTGCGGGTGGTCGAGAGCTTCGCCGAACTGACGGCCGAACTTTAGGCAACAAAGCCCGCCGGGGCGGGTCAAACTGCTCACAAGCCCCGCGTTTTTGTTGCCCTCCGGCCACTCCGCGGGTTCATATCCCCCTCCCTTACCCCCATGGCCTCCCTCCTGCCTTTCGCCGCGCTCGACCCCGATATCAGCGACTCCCCGTGGCTCGTCCTCTCGCTCGCGGTCCTCGTCGCCTTCGCGATCTACCTCATCCTACGCGCCAAGCGCAAAGCGGCGGCACCGGTCAGCGAAGAAATCGCCGACGTGATGCAGGCGAGCGCCGAAGGCTTCGGCTCCAACGAACAAATCTTTCCTCCGAGCGCCGAATTCGTCGCCAAGGCCCGCGTCAAAGGAATGGACGGTTATAATGCGCTTTATAAACGCTCCATCCAAGACCCCGATGGCTTCTGGGCCGACGAAGCGAAGGAACTCTCTTGGTTCCAGCCGTGGACGAAAGTCGTCGATGAATCGAAGAAGCCTTTCTTCCGCTGGTTCGTCGACGGCAAGACCAACGTGGCCTATAACTGCCTCGACGCCCAGGTCGCCAAGGGCCTCGGCGATAAGATCGCCATCGTCTACGAAGGCGAACCCACGGCCGAGGGCCAGGCCGTCGAAGTCCGCCGCATCACCTACCGCGAACTACTCTCCGAAGTCAGCCGCTTCGCCAATGTGCTCAAGGGCATGGGCCTCCAGCGCGGCGACACGGTCGCAATCTACATGCCGATGGTGCCGGAACTCGCGATGGCCGTTCTCGCCTGCGCCCGCCTCGGCATCGTCCACTCGGTGGTCTTCGGCGGCTTCTCGGCCGAATCGATTCGCGACCGCGTCAATGACGCGAAATCGAAGGCGGTCATCACGATGGATGGTGGCTACCGCCGCGGTAAATTCCTCCCGCTGAAACAGACGGTCGACGAAGCGGTGAAGGATTGCCCGAGCTGTGCCCACGTGCTCGTGCTCCAGCGCCACCCGGGCAAACCCGACGCGGCCTGCGCGATGCAGCCAGGGCGCGATATCTGGTACCACGAAGCCGCGGCCCAGGTCTCCGATCAATGCGAGGCCGTCCAACAGGAGGCCAATGAAATGCTCTTCCTGCTCTACACCTCCGGCTCCACCGGCAAGCCCAAGGGCATCATGCACAGCGTCGGCGGTTACATGGTCCACGCCTACGCGACCAATAAATATGTCTTCGACCTGCGTGCCGACGACCTCTTCTGGTGCACGGCCGACGTGGGCTGGGTCACGGGACACACCTACGTGGTCTACGGTCCGCTCCTCAACGGCGCTTCGGTGCTGATGTATGAAGGCGCCCCCGATGCGCCGGACTTCGGCCGCTTCTGGAAAATCGTCCAAGACCACAAGGTGTCGGTCTTCTACACGGCCCCGACCGCGATCCGCGCTTTCATGAAATGGGGCGATGAGTGGGTGAAGAAACACGACCTCTCCTCGCTGCGTCTCCTGGGCTCCGTCGGCGAACCCATCAATCCGGAAGCCTGGCTCTGGTATCACCGCAACATCGGCGCGGAACGCTGCCCGATCGTCGACACCTGGTGGCAGACCGAAACCGGCGGCCACATGATCACTCCCATCCCAGGCTGCACCCCCACGAAGCCGGGCTCGGCGACGTTGCCCTTCTTCGGCGTCGATGCCGCGGTGCTCGACGAAAACGGTAACGAGACCGACCACGGCATCCTCGCGATCCGCAAGCCTTGGCCGGGCATCACGCAAGGCATCTTCGGCGACGAACAGCGCTACGTGGACACCTATTGGAATCGCTGGGGCGGTAAATATTACTTCCCGGGCGACGGCGCCATCCGCGACAAGGACGGCTATCTCTGGATCACGGGCCGCGTCGACGACGTGGTCAATGTCTCGGGCCATCGCATCGGCACGGCTGAGCTGGAAGCGATCTTCATCGAAGACGCCGCCGTGGCCGAATCGGCCGTCATCGGCGTGAAGCACGAACTCAAGGGTCAGGGCCTAATGGCCTTCGTCATCCTGAAGTCTGCCGCCGCCAAGAACATCGACGAAGCCGCCCTCGCCAAGAAGCTTAATGGCATGGTCGACGCGAAGATTGGCAAGTTCGCCCGCCCAGAACGCATCGTGTTCGTCCCCGACCTCCCGAAGACCCGCTCGGGCAAGATCATGCGCCGCCTGCTCCGCGACATCTCCGAAGGCCGCGAATTGGGCAATGTCTCCACCCTGGCCGATCCGGCCGTGGTCGAAGCCATCCGCACGAAGTTCAATACCACTAAGGCCTGATTCTGGCTCGCAGGCACGGGCAGCACCGCGCGCCGCCCTAGCTGTCTTTGGGTAGGGGCGCGACTGCGTCGCGTCCGTTCGCGAAGAGACCTCCGGATGCGATGTCATCGCATCCCTACCCTCTGTCTCTTCAAAATGGCACCTCTGCTTCGCCGATAGGGCGGGCTGTCCCCAACCCGCCGTTGAGCAGATCCACATCCGCACCTCATCTGACGAACAGACAGCCGGGGACAGCCGCCCCACCCTAATAAGCCAACCCCTCTCCCCTAACTCACCCCAATACTCCATACTCTATACTCCATACTCTATTTACCTATTTGCCTATTTGCCTCCCGCCAGCCCACCCCCTATTCCTTCCCCATGCGCGCCCTGCTCCTGCTGCTGCTCACGGCCACCCTTTCCGCCGCCGGCCTCAAAGTAGGCGACCCAGCTCCCACCACTCGCCCAGAGTCGATGCTCCAAGGCGAAGCGGTGAAAGAATTCAAGAAGGGCGAAGTCTATGTCTTCGAATGCTGGGCAAGCTGGTGCGGTCCGTGCGTCGCCTCAATCCCACACCTCAATGAGTTGCACCAGAAGATGTCCAAGAAGGGCGTGGTGATCACGGGCGTGAATGTCTGGGAAGCCGAACGCGACGCAGCCTCCGCGCAGCGCGCCAAAGATTTCGTAAAGAGCCAGGGCGATAAGATGTCCTACCGCATCGCCCTCGGCGGCAAGGCCTTCATCAAGGACTGGCTCGAAGCCGCGGGCGTCAACGGCATCCCGCACGCGTTCGTCGTCGCGGAAGGCAAGATCGCCTGGGCCGGCCACCCGGCCCAGCTGACGATGGAAATGCTCGGCGACATTCTCACCGGCTCCCCGCTCGCCGGTGATCCGCTCGCCCTCGACACGCCGCTCCGCGGCAAGAAGGCCGCCGTGAAACCCGCGCTGGCGGATTCGGAAATTGCCGAGGCCCAGGCAAAGCTCGATGCCCTAGCGAAAGCGATGGGCCGCAAAGATTGGGAGGCCGCGAAGAAGGCCCTGCCTGCGGCCGCCGCGGTGCTTCCTCCCGAAGAACGCAAGGATCTGATCGATATGGTCGAGGCGCAGATCGCTTTCGCCAACGGCGATCCTTCGAAGGCCTACGCGCAGATCGAAAAGGCCGGCCAGGAAGACTTCGACGACGCCGAGACGATGAATGAACTGGCCTGGGAACTCATCACGAACCCTTCCTACACGAAATTCCTCAATCTGCCTCTCGCGGAAAAGTTCGCGGTGCAGGCGGTGAAACTCACGAAGGAAGCCCACCCCGACAAGCTCGATACGCTCGCGCGCGTCCGCTGGCTGCAGGGCCGCAAGGAGGAATCCCTGTCCTTACAGAAGAAGGCCGTAGCCGCCGCGGCCGCCGACGCCCGCATGCAGAAGCTGTTGCAGAAGACCCTTGATTCGATGGAGAAAGGGGTCCTCCCCAAAGCCGAACCGGCGGAAGACGACGACAAGTAGACCACCGCATGGCCCCCCTGGATCGGCGCTGTTTTCTCGCGACGGCCTCGCTCGCTGCCTTCGGTACACTCGCCGGCTGCGCTTCGCAGCCGGCCACCGCTCGCATCCGCCCGATCACCCGCGGTCCGAAATTCCACTGGCGCGGTTACTACGATAAGTTCCTATTCTCCGCGGACGACCGCTTCGTGCTCGCGAATGAGACAAGCTTCGAGGGCCGATCGCCGACGAAGGCTGACTCCATCCGCGTCGGAATGGTCGATACTCAAGATGGCGACCGCTGGATCGACCTCGGCGGCTCCAGCGCCTGGAACTGGCAGCAAGGCTGCATGCTCCAATGGGTCCCGGGCTCGACCACCGATGTGGCCTGGAATGACCGCGAAGATGGCCAGTTCGTCACCCGGATCCTCGACGTGAAATCCGGCCACACCCGCACGCTGCCTCATCCGTTCTACACGTTCAGCCCGGACGGCAAGACGGCCTTTGCGCCCGACTTCGCCCGCCTCGACGTCACCCGCCCGGGCTACGGCTACGCCACCGGCGCGGAACGGGATCCGTGGAAACTCGTGAAGACGCCCACCGACATCGGCATCTGGCGCATGGACGTCGCCACGGGCCAGCAGCGCCTGCTCTTCTCGCTCGCCGACGCGGCGAAACTCCCGTTCACCGGCCCAGCGGCCGCGGCCTTCAAGCCCGACTCGGTCCACTGGTTTAATCACCTGCTCTGCAATACCGACGGCACCCGCCTCTTCTTCCTACACCGCTGGCGCACGCCGGGAAACAAGGCGGGCTTCCGCACGCGCGCGCTGACCATTGACGTCAACGGCGGCAAGGTCCACGTGATGGATCCCAATGGCGGCACGTCGCACTTTGTCTGGCGCGATCCGCAGCACATCTTCGCGTGGGCCTGGCACCCGACGCACGGCGAACGCTTCTACCTCTTCAAGGACCTCTCCGACGAGGTCACGGTCATCGGCAAGGACGCGATGCCGGCCAACGGCCATAATACCTACCTGCCGAACACGAACAGCGAGTGGGTGCTCAATGACACCTACCCGCAGGGTAAGGACCGCCTGCAGAATCCGTACCTGTATCATATCCCAACGAATCGTCGCGTCCCGGTCGGCTCCTTCCCCGCCCCGCCCGCCTACACGGGCGAATGGCGCTGCGACACCCACCCGTCCGCCAATCGTAGCGGCCGTCAGTTCTGCTTCGACTCCGCCCATGCCGGCGGCCGCCAGGTCTACGTGGCCGACATCGGCGAGCTGCTGGCCTGAGCTGTCACGGTTCTGTCACTCAATCGCGCTTCCCATCGGTGTATGCCCGCTCCATAGTGTCCGCACCCGACGATGGCCACCCGCAGCGCACTTGAACGATCCCGCTCCGCCCTGCACCTGCGGTTGCTCGCCGCGCAGCGCCGGCTGACCACGAAAAAACAGTCCGCGGTGATCCTGATCGGCGGCAATGACCGCTTCGCCGCCTCGGAACTGGCCAATCAGCTGACGGAATGGTTCGACTCGCGCTCGGTCCGTATCTGCGCCCCACTGCCTCACGCGAAGGAAAACGTGGGCCACCCCTTCCTCTGGCCCTACTGGCAGCACATGCCAGCCAAAGGCCATATCACGATTGTGGTAGGCGATTGGCTCACCCACACGGCGGTCGCGGCCGCTACCGACCAACTTTCAGACGAAGCGCTCCGCCTGCGCCTGAAGTCGCTGCGCCAGTTCGAAGAGATGCTCGCCGCCGATGGCACCTCCGTGGTCAAGCTGTGGATCGAGTCGCCCGATAAACTGCTCCGCAAACGGCTCCGCGAAGCGGAGGATACCGACGCGGAAGGCTGGGTGGTCACACCCTCCGACCTGCTGCTCACAAAACCCTCGGTGCACCGGAAGACCCGCGAGCTCCGCCTCCTGGGCAGCGGCAAGAATCTCCCCTGGAAAGTCATCGTGTCGGCCGCCGAGACGAAACAGCGCGATCTCCACGCGGGCCAGGTCATCGCCGCGCAACTCGCCCAGGCTTCCCGCCGACGCGCCGCCAACTCCGTCAAGAAACCCGGCAGCCGCCCGCGCGGCCTGCTCGAAAGCGCCACCCCCCACCCGACACTTGATAAGAAAGGCTACAGTCAACAGATCGCGAAACTGCAGGCCCGCCTCGGCCGACTGAGCCGCCTCGCCTCCCAGAAAGGCATCGCGACGGTGCTCGCCCTGGAAGGCCCCGATGCCGCCGGCAAAGGCGGCGCCATCCGTCGTCTTTGCGGCATGCTCGACGCTGCTCACTATCAGGTGCACCCGACGCCCGCCCCGACGCCGGAAGAAAAGGCCCGCCACTACCTCTGGCGCTTCTGGAATAAGACGCCCCACGCCGGCCACCTCGCCATCTTCGACCGCTCCTGGTATGGCCGCGTGATGGTCGAACGGGTCGAGGGCTTCGCCAAAGATTCCGAATGGGCCCGCGCCTACGCCGAGATCAACGACTTTGAGGCCCGGCTGGCGGAATCCGGCGCCGTCGTGCTCAAACTCTGGATTAACATCTCAAAGGAAGAACAGCTCAACCGCTTCAAGGCGCGCGAGGGTTCCCCGCATAAGCGCCATAAGATGACGCTGGAAGATTACCGTAACCGCCGGAAGTGGGATGATAATATCCGCGCGGCCGAGGACATGATCGCCCGCACCGATACGCCGCATGCCCCTTGGCACGTGATCTCGGGCAATGATAAGCGCTTCGCCCGCGTGGCCGCCCTCAAGGCAGTCTGCCGCGCGCTTTCGGACCGCTTGGACTAAGCCACTCGCGCAACCAACGCAGGTGCGGCCCCGTCAGCGCAGCCTGCTCCAGCGACTCGGTGGCGACCCATTCAAGCTCGCCGTCGCGCGTCCAGCGCCGTACTTCCGTCGCCGCTGCCGACACGACGTGCAGGCGCTCCTCGTAAGTGATGGTCCCGATCGTGCGCCGACGGATCAGCGCGGGCTCGCCCGTCAGTTCGACGCCCAGCGTGGTGACTTCCGGAATCTCGGCCATGCCGACGAGCCGACGCGAGCCCGGCCCATAACGCCGCAGCAATAACTTCCCCGCCCTCACAACCAAGGCACGCTGCACCACCGCCGTCTTGCGCACCTTACTGACAAAACGCGGCAGGCTTTCGGCGTCCCCCTGCTGCCGCGCGTCGCACCACTTCGCCAACGGACACTTCCCGCACTCCGGCCAGGCCTTGCGGCACACGGTGGCGCCGAGTTCCATCATGGCCTGATTAAAATCTCCAGGTTGCTTCGGGTCGACGAGTGCATCGGCGAGCTCGGTGAACTGCTTCGCGGCCAAAGCGGCATCTTTAAGTTTTTCACGATACCCATCGAGCCGCGACAAGACCCGCACGACGTTGCCGTCGACGACGGCGACGGGCTGGCGGTAAGCGATGCTGGCGATGGCGGCGGCGGTATACGGCCCGACCCCTTTAAACTTCTGCCACTCGGCGGCGATCTGCGGCGGCTCCTTGAGCGCGGCGACTTGCTTCGCGAGGTTGAGGAGATTCCGCGCCCGCGAATAATACCCGAGCCCAGCCCAAAGTTTGAGCACGGCGGCCTCATCCGCTTTCGCGAGCGATTTGAAATCGGGCCAACGCGACACCCAACGTTCGAAATACGGAATCGCGGTCGCAATCTGCGTCTGCTGACACATGAGCTCCGACACCACGGTCCGGTAAGCCGAAACCTCCTCCCGCCAAGGCATCGCCCGCCGGTGCCGGGCAAACCAGGCCAAAAGCGCCCGTCTTATCGCGGGAGCGGCGCTGCGCAGGGCGGGTTTACGGACAGGCATGGGATGGGGCTGGATTTGGACGCCAACTCGGGTAGACCATGGGACTCATGGCACGAAAGGCAAAGCAGGACTCCGACGACGAGCCGAAGAAAGTAGCGATGCATACGCTGAAGCTCGATGCTGCCCAGGCCGCGAAGCTCCGCACCATCCTCGTCGCCAAGGGCTGGGTCTCCTTCGTCGTCGACCATGCGGCCTTCGCCTTCAAGGGCGATAACCTGAACATCGTCCATTATAAATCCGGCAAGTGCGTCATCTCGGGCAAGGGCACCGAAGATTTCGTGAAATTCACCCTCGAGCCCGATGTCACCGGCGAAGCGGTCCTCGGCTATGAGGCCGAGAACAATCCGGAGTGGTTCGAAGAACACGCCGGCCTCGACGAGTCCGGCAAGGGCGACCTCTTCGGCCCCGTGGTCTCCGCCTGCGTCATCGCCACGGGCGAGATGACGCGCGAGTGGATCGACCTCGGCATCAAGGATTCGAAGAAACTCACGGATACGAAGATCGCCGAACTGGACCGCGTCATCCGCTCCACCCCTGGCGTGGCGGTGAAGACGACGTTCATGCGCATGGCGAAGTATAACGAGCTGCACTCACGCTTCGGCAAGAACCTCAACCGCCTGCTGGGCTGGATGCACGCGACATCGTGCGAGGAAGCCCTCAAGGATTTCGAACTCCAACACCAGCGCCGCCCGCAGTGGGGCCTGCTCGACCAATTCTCCGAAGAGCCCCTCGTGCAGAAGGAACTCGCCCGCAAAGGCGTCGAGTTCGACCTGCGTATGCGCACCAAAGCGGAATCCGATCCGGTCGTGGCAGCCGCTTCCATCGTCGCCCGCGCAGCCTTTGTTCGTGAACTGGACCGTCTCTCGCAAGATGGTGGCGTGGAACTGCCCAAGGGCTCCGGCTCCGAAGCCAAGAACGCCGGGATCGAACTCGTCGGCCGCTTGGGCCCGGCAATTCTGGTGAATTTCGCCAAGCTGCATTTTAAGACCGCCTACGAGGTCCGTGGGCTCGAGCCACCGGCCACCAAACCCTTCGTCCGCCGCAAGAAGGCGGAGTAACCCGTGGCCTCGCTGGCATCATTCGACCGCAAAAAAGGTGCCGATCGTCCGGGCATCGCGGGAGTGGATGAAGCGGGTCGTGGCTCCCTCTGCGGCCCGGTGATCGCGGCTGCGGTGCTCCTCGACGCCGGCTTCTACGGCGAACCCGCCTGGTTGCGGAAGCTTTCGGGCGCCAACGATTCCAAGAAACTCACCCCCGAGAAGCGGGCCGAACTGCGCGCCCGCATCGCCGAGATGGAGGCCGAAGGCAAACTGAAGACCACGTGGGCCGCAGGCTCGGTGATGGAAATCTCCGCCCACAATATTCTCGGCGCTACCCGCCTCGCGATGGCCCGCTGCATCGCCAAGCTCGCCACGGGCGCGATGGCCCCACTCTTCGCCGCCGCGGGCACGGAAGGTGAACTATTCGGCCGCTCCGACGCCCGTACGTTCCTCGTGCTCGTCGATGGCTTACCGCTCCGCCCCTTCGCCTGGGCCCACGAATCCATCAAAGGGGGCGACGGCAAGAGCCTCGCCATCGCCCTTGCCTCGATCATCGCCAAGGTCGAACGCGACCGGATGCTCGTCGAAACGCACGACCGCTATCCGCAATACGGCTTCGCGACGCATAAAGGCTACGGCACCCCCGAGCACGTCGAAGCCCTGCGCAAACATGGCTCCTGCCCCGAGCACCGCGACCTCTTCGTCCGCACCATCCTCGCCGGCGACGCCCCTCCGCCCGAATCCACGGACGGCGAGTTTAGTTTCGAGTGAGAAAGACATTTTCCGGGTGACAGGTGACAGGCACGGGAGCCAGGAGTTCGGGCTCCGGCCATTCGGGAACCAGCCGCGGGAACCCGAAGCCGATCGCTGAAGGCTGAACGGCCGACTCTTGAGAGGCCGATGCCCTGGTGGCCGTCACCCGTCACCTGAAGTAATGATATGCCCGCAGCATCCTTCCCGGTTCCCGGTCTCCCTTTGAGTTCGTCTCTCTGCCTTGGGTAGGGGCGCGACGGCGTCGCGTCCGTTCGCAGCGAGATCGGCGACGAGCCGCGCAAGCTATTGGACCAATGAACGTCCGTTCGCCCTACCTCGACGCAAACGGATGCGATATCATCACATCCCTACCTTCTGCATGCCTTGCCAACTGGCCAACCGATCAACTAACGCCCACTAACCGCGCGCGGTCGCATCCACCAATAACCACGCCCACGTGGCGACGACGCCGTCGGGGCGCGCATTTAGGCGGTCGTAATCCCGGATCATGGAACGCAATTCGCCGGCCGACATCCGCGGATCGCCGGTCACGCCGCTGCGATGCAGCGAGCGCAGGAAATCCAACGCGCTCGGATAAATTTCCTCCGACTCCAAGACGCCATGCGCATGGACGTCAAACTTAGCCCCTTTGAGTAGCGCCAACCACTGCGACTCGTCGCGCCAGCGGACGGGGCCTTCGCCGATAAGGTCACGCAGTTCGTTCAGGCAAGGATCACACGGCACGCCGAGCAGCAGCCGGCCACCTTCGGGCAAAGCAGCCCGCCAATGCCTCAAGACGGCCGCCGGATCCGCCGCCCAATGCAGCAATCCGCTCGAGGCAAGGGCGTTCGCTTTTTCAATGGGTCCGAAGGCATTGTGCACCGACCAGTTCGCCGCCGGCACAGATTCGCGGCCGACTTCCACCATCGCCGGCGAAGAATCGGTGGCGTCGACATTCACACCTTGGGCGAGCAGCGCCGAGGTCAGGAAACCTGTGCCGGCCCCGAGCTCGGTCACGCGTGCCCCACGATGCAGGGGCGCGAAAGCGGCCAGGGCTTCCGCAAAGCGCTTCTGCGGCGCGGCGTGCGCCTCATAGCTATCGGCTCGCTGGTCGAAACGCATGGGGTCAGGGGGTGAGGAACTCGCGCAGGTCGTGCCCGAGCCCTTCAACAATATGACAGCCGACGATGGCTTGGCAAACGCCCTCCGGATTTAACAAGGTATCTTGGTCGCCGACATAGGCCTCCCATCCGGGGCTGAGCCCCTGGCGACCAAAGGTGATCAGCGAGATGCCCGCGGGCTGGACGAGGATTTCCAAGCCAGCCTGAAGGTATTCCTTCTCGTAAGGCAAGGCGTCGCCCACCATCGGGGCCAGGCCGGCGCGCTGACGGAAGTCGGCCAAGGCCGCCGGGGCATCTGTCTCCATCCAGCGGCGGAGAACCTTCACCTGGGTCTCGGAGTGCTTCCCACCCAGGCCGTGCTCAGCGCAAAAAGAGGTAAAGGGAGCGAAGAGCAGCACCTTGGCAGGAAACTTCACGCCACGGGCACCCGCTTCGAGCACGAGGTGCGCCCCAAGCGACCACGCGATAATAGCATCGCATCCAGCAAGGTTCTCCGCCGCCCCCATCACGGGCGGGTAAATCAGATGCTCCGCGTCGGGCACATGCGCCACGGCGATGGCCTTCATCTCCTCGAGCGAGACGCCCCAGCCGCCTAGCCAGCCGATCTTCATCCGCGGACACCTTTCAAGGCTTGGAGGAAGTTCGCCAACGCCGTCGGGGTAAGCCCGCGACGCAACGAGATGCGAATCCGTCCCGTCCGCTCAGGCACGGTCGGCGGACGAATCGCGGAGACCATGAAGCCAGCAGCCCGGAGGGCGGCGGCATATTTCAGGGTGACATCGGAATCGCCGAGGATGAGCGGGATGATCGGCGAATCGCCGGAGGGTACCGCAAAGCCGGCTTCGACCAACCCATCACGCCAAGCATGCGAAAGGGCATGGAGCTGGCCCCGTTCGGCCGACATGCCCTTGACACGCTCCACGGCGGCGAGCGCGGCGGCAGCGCACGACGGCGCCAAATACGTCGAGTAGACAAACTCGCCGGCAAAGTTGATCAGGGCATCGCGCACTTCGGGCGCATGCGACAACACGTACGCCCCTTGCGAACCGAGGCCTTTGCCCAGCGTCCCGACGACGATATCGGCCGCGGCGAAAGCACCCTGCTCTTCCTGCAGGCCAGAACCGGTCGCACCATACCAACCCGTGGCATGGGCTTCATCGAGTACCCAACAAAACCCGAAACGCTTCCGCAACGAGGCAAGCCGCTTCAAATCCGGACTATCTCCGTCCATGGAGTAAACGCTTTCCGTGACCACGAAGATGACACCCTCCAACGCGGGCTCTTCGTGCAACATGAGCTCCAGGGCATCCAAATCATTATGCGCAAAGCGGCGCAGGCGTGCCCCCGAGGCAGCAATGCCCTCCAGCATGCTCGCATGGACCAAGCGGTCGGCGAGGATGAGGTCGCCCTTCTTGGGCAAACCGCCAAGCACGGCGGAGTTGGCCGCGAAGCCAGTATTCATCACGAGCCCATGCTCATAACCCTGCCACGCGGCGAGCGCGTGCTCAAGTTGCTGGTGCACCACGGTGTAGCCCGTGACCAGCGGTGAAGCGGAGGAAGACGCCCCCCATTCGTGGAGTGCGGCCACGCCCGCAGCGATGACCGCGGGATCGCGCGACAGGCCGAGGTAATCGTTATCGGCGAGGTTGACGCGCAGGTCGTCCGAAGCGCGGGCGGCAAGCTTGCGGCGCAGCGACGACCCTTCGCGCTGGGCGAGGGATCGCTGCAAGCGCTGCAATAGGGCCGCGTTCATCGCGGCAGGAAGTGGAAGCGGGCCGACTTATCACCCTTGCCCGATTCCCCAAGCAGCGGGATCCAGGATTCGGCCAGACCATCACGATTCGCCTTCGCGACCGCGGGCGAGGGCTTCTTGATCGCATTGAGCCAGACGCCGATCGGGCCATCGTAACGACGACGGAGGTAAGCGATGGCGAGGCGGGCCTGGTTGATGGCGCCGAGGCGATCCTCGACGACGACAATGGCGACGGTGGGCTTGATCGCCGCGGCGAAGTCGGCCCAATCCTTACCCTTAGGGTCGATGGGTACGGCGACACCGCCGGCGCTTTCAACAACGCGACAGGGCGCATGCGGCACAGCTCGGTAGAGTTTCAGAAGCGTTTCGAGGTCGAGCTGCTTGCGAGCTTTCTTGGCCGCGGCGAGCGGTGCAATGGGCGCCGCGAGCGTCATCAGCGTGTGGGCTTCGGCCCACTTGCCCGCGGCTTTCGGCGCATCGGCCGCGCGACCCGCCCCAGCCCCCGACTCCACGGGCTTGATGACCTGGGTGAAGCCGTCCCGCGCAAGGCGCTGGGCGAGCAGGCGAGCGACGTGGGTCTTACCCACGCCCGTGTCGCTGCCGGTGACAAAAATGAGGGCCATGTTATTTGCAGCCGCAACCGCCCTGGCCGCAGGATTCTTCAGAGGCGTTGGCGGCGGCAAACTCGGCGACGCTCGGCCATTCAGCGGGCTGAGCGTTCGCTGGCGCGATTTCACCGCGATGAATTCGGCGGGCTTCATCGGGATGCATCGGATGCAGGCCGAGACGCTTCATAAGATTCATGTCTTCTTCGATGTCGGGATTGCCGGTGGTGAGCAGCTTCTCTCCGAGGAAGATAGAATTGGCGCCGGCGAGGTAGCAGAGCGCTTGGGTCTCGTCGTTCATATTCCCGCGACCAGCCGAGAGGCGCACCATGGCCTTGGGCATCAGAATGCGGGCGACGGCGACGGTGCGGACGAATTCGATGCTATCCACAAACTTCCGACCGGCGAGGGGCGTACCTTCGACGGCCACGAGGGCATTGATCGGCACGGAATCGGGCTGGGGATCAAGCTGAGCCAGCTCGACGAGCATCTTCAGACGATCGTCGACGGTTTCGCCCATGCCGATGATGCCACCGGAGCAGACTTCGAGACCAGCCTTACGGACGTTTGAAAGCGTCTGGAGACGGTCATCGTATGTGCGGGTGGTGATGATCTTGGAGTAGTGCTCGCGGGAGGTGTCGAGGTTGTGGTTATACACGTCGCAGCCGGCCTGCTTGAGGCGACCCGCCTGCTGCTCGCTCACCATGCCGAGGGTACAGCAGACTTCGAGGCCGAGGGCCTTCACGCCCGAGACGGTGTTCAGGACGCTGTCGAACTGCTTGCCGTCATTCACGCGGCGCCAGGCAGCACCCATGCAGAAACGGGTCGCCCCGCCAGCCTTCGCCCGACGGGCGTCGACGAGAATCGTCTCGGTCTCCATCAAGGCCTCGGCCTCGACGAAGGTATTGTTGTGCACCGACTGCGGGCAATAGGCGCAGTCTTCGGGGCACGCGCCGGTCTTGATCGACTTCAGCGTACAGAGCTGCACGCCGGCCGGATCCTGGTTGGTCTGGTGGACTTGCTGAGCCTTGAAGATCAGCGTGTTGAGCGGCAGGTCGTAGAGCGCTCGGGCTTCGGTGAGGTGGGGCATATGTTTAGAGTATGGAGTTTAGAGTATCGAGTATCGGGGAAAGGTAGGGGCAGCACCGCGTGCTGCCCTAGTCTGCTTTGAGGCTCGGCAGCACGTCGTCCATGGCGAGGCGGACGGCACGGACGAGGTGCTTCACTTCGTCGGGCTGAATGGAGATCGGCGGCACGAACAGGATCGAATCGCCCAACGGACGAATCACGAGTCCGTGACGGCGCGCGGCCAAGGCGACGCGATAGCCGGCGCGGGTATCGATCGGCCAGCGCTCAGCGGAGGCGGGCTTGAATTCGACTGAGCCGGTGAGGCCAAGCTGACGGAACGTGCGCACGTGGGCGTGGCCGGCGCAGGCGGCTTCCATCTCGCGTCCGAGCAACGCGGCGCGCTCAGCGACCTGCCCCGAGGACAGCATGGGCTTCAGCTTGCGCAACGACTCGCGGGCGACCGCGCAACCAAGCGGGTTGCCCGAGAAGGTGTGGCCATGAAAGAAGGTCTTCCCTTCGGAGAACGTACCGAGGAAGGCCTCGTAAATCTTTTCGGACGTCAGCGTGGCGGCCAACGGCAGGTAGCCCGCGGCGAGGCCCTTCGCGAGGCAGAGGAAATCCGGGACGACGCCTTCGAGTTCCGAAACCGTCAGCGCACCAACGCGGCCAAATCCCGTGAAGACTTCGTCTAAAATCAGGTGCACCCGGTACTGATGACAGAGCGCCGCGACCGCCTTCACGAAGCCTGCGGGCTGCTGGACCATCCCGGCGGCACCCTGCACGCGCGGCTCGAGGATCACGCAGGCGGTCGTGGTGGCATCGCGCTCGAGGAGTGCCTTAAGCGCCGTCAGCGAGGCCGAAGCATCGGAGCACGCGACCTTGCCGGCGCATTCCGAATGAGTCGGCGCGGGGAAAGCCTGCGCCGAGAAGAGCCAAGGGTTGAAGCGACGATGGAACTCAGAGCGTTCACCCACCGACATCGTCCCGAAGGTGTCACCATGGTAGGCACCTTCCATCGAGATGACGCCACGTTTGGCTTCCTGGCCGACGAGCTGCCAATACTGGAATGAAAGTTTCAGGGCGACCTCCACCGCATTGCTGCCGTTGTCGGTGAAGAAACAGCGCGGAAGCGCCCCGTCCGTCAGCCCGGCGAGATCTTCGGCCAGCTCGGTCGCGATCGGATGGTTCATGCCGAGGAGCGTCACGTGGGCGACTTTCTCCAGCTGGTCCTTCAAAGCACGGTTCAGATCCGGGTCGTTGTGGCCGTGCACATTCGTCCAGACGGACGCATTGCCATCGAGGTAGCGCTTCCCTTCCCCATCAATTAACCAGCTACCCTCTCCGCGCACCAGGTGTAGGCGGGGGTTGTCCTGATATTCCCGCATCTGGGTAAACGGATGCCACCCGAAGCGCCGGTCGGCGGCGTCGAGTGAGCCCTGGGCGGGCGAGGCGGCTGGCATGGCAGTCGGCACACCCCATCCCTAGGCCCTATTCCGTCCATTGTTAAGCCCGAACTACCGCTAGGTTTACAATCCACGCCCCTCGGAATCGATTCCTGAGTCGCGGTCTGCGTAGAGGACTGAATCGGGGGCGGGATAGATCAGATGCAGGAACTCAAGGGGGCCGTGCTGCGGGCATTATCACCCTACGCCAATCATCCGGCCTCCGGTTTCCCTTTGAGTTAATCCGGATATTAGCTCGGAGCCTCCGGGCCTCTCATCACGCGCCTCCAGCCGCCGCCCTCACTCCCCGGCCGCGGCCGGACGGAATCGCTCGGCGATACGTTCCACGCCGCCGCGAGGTCCATCCATGGGCTCGAAAATCCGCGCCTTCGCATCCCATCCGGTGCGCTGCGGATAGGGATAAATCGGCATCAGCAAAGTCATCCGGCCGTTTTCGACGTGTCGTCCGAGCAGACCATCTGGCGCCGTCCCCTGCTCGCGCCAAGCCCGCACGGCCTCGAGTAGATTGGGGGGTTGATTGATCCCCGGGCCGCCTCCGTGAGAAAGCCCGGGCACAAGGAAGAAGCGGAAGCATGCCTGGGTCTTCTCCAGTCCGCCGAGACGTTCCGTGACCCGTTCATAATAATCGATCGACGCGTGATACGGCACGACCGAATCCGCGGTACCGAGCGTCATCACCAACTTGCCCCCGCGCTTTTGGAACGCACTGAGGTCGGGGTTCTCCGCATTAAGGTAAGGCGCGAGCTTCGCGGTGTAGGTATCGATATCGGCCCCGAAATTAATATCGTCCAGGTTCTTCTCGGCCCCGAAGACCCACTTGAAGAGATACAGGTGGCCGTGGGAAGCCTCAAGCGAACTCCCGAGCGGGATGCCGTTGAAAATCCGCTCACCCGTCACCGCATGGCGCGGGCCGGCAAAGAGTTTGCGCAGGGCCGCGGCGTGATCGTCGGTGAGCGACGCGTCTTTCTTCCGCGCCAGCGCAATCACCGCTTCGATATCCGGCGGCGTGCAGCGCGGGTCCGACACGAACTTTCCGGCGCTCGCCGGGATTTCCCGTGCCGCCATAAATTCGTTTGCGGCGGCCATGATGTTCGCATCCTGCGCCTTCGTGAACGGGCATTTTTTCAAAATCTGGTCGTTCCACAGGAAGTAGGCGTGGAGCGGCGTGCGACAATGCGCGGCCACCGCGGCGGCGATGCCATCGTAGTCTTCGGGATAACGCTGCGCCTCCTGCAGGGCCTGCTGGCCGCCGGTCGAACCGCCGCTGAAATAAGCAAGCTCCGGCGCCTTGCCGTAATAGGCCTGCGCGACCTGCTTACCGGTGACCGTCATCAGATGCGTCGCGCGGTAGCCGAAATCTTTCCAGACCTCCGGATTGCCCACGCCCGAGTCGGCGTTCGGGGCCGTGCCCATGTCCGTCGTCGCCACCGCGAAGCCTGCGGCGCTCGCGCCCGCCAAGCCCGCCGGATTGATTTTTCCCGCCGCCCCGCCATTACCCAGCCCCAGGAAGCGCCCGTTCCATTTCGCCGCCGCGGGCAGCCAGATCTCCACGTTAATATGCGAGCCCTTCGCCGGATGGAGAATCAGCTTCACGATGACGCGGCCGCCGGATGGATCGCGCTCCACCTGCGTGCTCGTCGCCGTGTCGATCTTCAACGACCGTAGCGCCGCCAGCGGCGCGTCGCTCACCGGCACCTGGCCGAACAACGCCGCTGCACTCAGCCCTATCGCCGCACCGAGAGACGTGGTCTTGCTGTTCATAAGGGGTATGTCACGAGAACCTAAGCCTAGTTCCCACCCCCGTCCATCCCAAGCTATCTCGCTGTATCGCTGCATCGAAGACTAGGACAGCACCACGTGCTGTCCTAGTCTGCCTCGGGTAGGGCGGGTTGTCCCCAACCCGCCGTTGAGCCGATCGACATCCGCAACTCATCTGACGAACGGACGGCTGAGGACAGCCGTCCCGCCCTCACAACAAATTGCGCCTACCCTGTCCGTGCCCCTAGCCTCTCCCTATACTCTATACTCTATACTCTAGCTGCGCCTACCCACAAACTCCCCGCAGCTCGAACCCGGCGAAACATACCGTTGATGCCTGGCGCACTGCCCGTCGGCGCCGTGCACCGCACCATACCCGGAACTCAAGCTGCTGAGTCCGGGAGAATCTTTCTCCATCTGACGTGGGCGATTATCGAAGTGCACGCACCGAGCGCAGGTCTTCTCCGATGACCCGGAGCGAAACAGTTGACGAAGCCACGCGCGCATCGGCGTCTTAGTGGCCGAGGGTCGACCAATACTTACCGAAGACCACCACCGAGAGGAAGTAGCCCAGAATCACATTGACGATTACGCCGGCCGTAAAGGCGAGGAACGGCTTGCGGCCGATCGCGGCCAAGTCACGCCAGCGCGTCGAGAGCCCGATGCTCAGGAAGCAGAAGGTGAACGCCCAGACACGCAGGTTCTTGAGCGGATCGATGAGTTCGGGCACCAAGACACGTTTGAAATCAGCCCCCGGATAACCGGAAGCGACCCAAGCGACGATCAGTGAGCTCAGGATAAAGCCGATGACAAATTTGGGGAAGCGGCGCCAGACTTCGCCGGCACCGACGCGCGTGTCGACGCCGGTATCGCTCCAGCGGCTCACCGCGATGAACGAGAGCACGAAGGCCCAGATGCCGACCCAGAGGTCGCGGCCAATCACCTTCATCAGCGTGAAGGCGTTCACGGCGTCGTCGGGCATACCCGTGATACCGGCGACCTTACCAGCGTAACCACCGTAAGTCTGCGCAGCGGCGAAGCCCGCGGCGTCGGCGAACTCGGAGGTGCCGATCCAGGCGCCGGCGACGCCGGTCGAGAGGCCGAGCCAGCGGGAAACGAGAGGCAGCGCGAAGACCATGACGATGGCCCAGAACACCACGATCGTGATGGCGACCGGACCCTGCTCCTTCTTCGCGCCGACGGCGCCGGCGACGGCGATCGAGGCCGAGACGCCGCAGACCGCACCCCCGGCGCCCAGCGTGGCCGCGAAGCGCTGATCCAGCCCGAGTCGACGAGCCACGAAGAAGATCGTGCCGAAGGTAGCCAATGAGATAACTGCGGCTTGGCCCATAGCGACCGGGCCGGCCGACAACAAGAGGTTGAGTGGTAAGGTCGCCCCGAGGAGCACGATGCCGAGCTTAACGTAATACTCGACGCGCAGGCCTTCGTTGAGCCAAGCGGGCAGACGCAACGTATTCGAGAGGACCAAGCCGATCGCGAGGGCGACCAGCGGTGGCTCGAGCGTGTAGCGGCCGGCTTCTGACCAAGCGCCCAGCAGGATGATGACCGTCGTGACCGCGAAGATGACGGCGAAGGAGAGCAGGAAGCGCTGGAGCGAGAGCCCTATTTTATAGGCTCCCAGTCCGAGCGCGACCGCCAGCACCGCGAAGAGGGCCAGATAGCGGGGCAACGCCGCGAACAGCTGCGATACCGCGACGCCCGCGTCCGTCCATTTGGCCGGCATGACCGCCAGCCATTTCAGGCTGCTGCCGGCGAACAACAAGATCGCCGCCGCGATGACGAGCCCTAGGCCCAGCAGGATAGCCCAGAAGTCTTCGGTGCGAAACCAGGACCGGGTCGGGGAAGGAGAGTCAGGCGTAGCCATGGGGGTAGTGGCGTCATTCCAAGCATTTCAAAACTAAGAGCGAATATATTGTGCAGAAGTGATGGCTGAATCGATGACTGCGCCGAGGGCTGCATCGATTAAAGCCCGCTGTTCCGCTTGATGATTGAATAGTGCATCCATGTATTGAGGTAGGGTCGAGCGGCCCTGCTCGACCGCGCGCCTGACCGGGACGGTCAGCCCTACCTCTTCCTTTGAAGTCGCAAATTGCCACTGCAAGTTTCCCGCCCGCCCAACCAGGAAACGTGTCTCCCTTGTCAACTGGCCAGCTGGTCAACCGGTCAACTAACGCTGACTCGTTCCGCCACCTGCCACCCGGGGCTGCCACCCGCCACCCGAAACGGATGCCTCCACCTTTGCACTTTTGCACGCGGCTCCGCCGCGCCCTATACTCTATACTCGATACTCCATACTCTCGTCGCCCTCACTGCCCGACGTAATCAACGACGAGTACTTTCTCGAGTATGTCGGGCAAGAGGGCGACAAACTCCTGATGCGCAGGCTCGTGGAGATACTGCTTCTCCAGCGCTTCCTTTGAGGCGAACGTCAGCGTAAAGATATGGGTGAAGCCCTGGTCCAATCCTTCCGGGCTCACATTTGTGCCCCACTCGAAAGCCTGGATCGCCGGCAGCTTGCCCGGTAGCGCCTTAAATGCCTCGACCACCCCGCGGACCTTCTCCGCCGAAGCATCGGCCTTGAACTGAAAGATCACGATATGGCGATAGGAGCTCATGCGTGTAGCGAGTATATCGAATCCCTGCCGTCAAGTTGTCTCGAGGTAGGGGCAGCACCGCGTTCTGCCCTAGTTGCCTCTACTTCCCCTCTTGAAGTCGCAAATTGCGGCTTCAAGTTTCCCGCCCTCCGCCTGAAACTAGATTTCTGGCCGCATGAAGGCGTAAATCTGCATAGCCGGGACATCCGCAAGCAGCTGGGCGACTTCAGCCAATTCCATCACGCCCCGGATCGACTCCGGCTGATGCAGGCCATTACCGAGCTCATCCACGTCGCACCCTTTGAGTTAGTTATATCATGTTTCCACAAAAACTCGGCTGAACCCGATTCAACTCACCTGCCTTATTATGAAGCGCTCCAGCACGGCCTGCGCCTAATATCGAAGCGCGCCAAGCTGCTGGACAAAATTTCGGTCACCCTCATCGCCGAGGCCCGGGGCAAGCGTGAAGACAGAGAGCTGGTCGCCTGGCTCGCCGCCCATGAGTCCGCCGATAGCGATATTCCAATCCGCTGGGTGATACGCGCCAAGCGCGACAATGTCGCCGGATTACAGGTCGCTGATCTTTGCGCCTATCCGGCCGCCCGGCATATCATCAAGCCCTCGGCAGCCAATCCGGCATTCGATGTCGTGCGCAATCATCTGGTGGGCTGGATTGAAAACAAAAAAGGCGGTGACGTCTAAACGTCGACCACCTTTCCGACCGAGAAATCCCAGTCCTCAAATACCTTGGCGAATCACCCGTGCTTCGCCAAGGGTAAAAATTACCTAGCGGACGCGTCCCTACCTGGCGCGGCGGAGCCGCGAGGTGGTGGCGATTGGCGGTGAGCGGTTGGGAGCGGCAGAGAGGCGGGAGGGCGCGGCGGAGCCACGCCCCTACCTTGGTTCGCCCTGCGGCGAACGGAGTCAGACTAGGTCGGCACGCAGCGCCGACCCCACCCTAGATACAGAGGACAGCACGCGGTGCTGTCCCTACCTTAGAGACAGCGGATGCGGTGTCATCGCATCCCTACCCTGCGGACACAAAAAAGGCGCCGGGGGCGGCGCCTGATTTATCGATAAGCCGGTGGGCTTATTCGAAGTCGTAGATTTTGACGGAGTCCCAGTAGTTCTTACAGTCGGCGATGAAGGCCTGGTGGATCGGGTCGATCTGGTAGGCATCATGGTCGGCGTGGCTCTTGAAGACGAAGAACTCAGCGAAGTCATACGTGGTGTCGATGATCGGGCGGACAGCGTGGGTGCTGGGGATGCCGACGTAGCCGCTGTGGATGGACTTGATGGCAAGCAGGCCGCGGAGCTTGGTTTCGAATTCCGCGCGCTGGGCGGCGGTGATATCCTTTTTAAGGTAGAAGAAGACGATGTGGTGAAACATGAGGCGGGTAGGTTTGGAGAACTCCCGACGGAAGGAAACAGCAAAGTGCGCGGGCCAAAGGCGTCCTTGCCTCATGCCCGATGAACCCCACGCTGACGGCCTCGCAATGCAGTCCCTCGTCCCTCTCTTCCCGGAAGTCACGCCCGCCCAGTGGGAACAGCTGACCGCCATGGCCGCGCTCCACCGCGAATGGAATGAGAAGATCAACCTGGTCTCGCGGAAGGACATCGAGAACCTCGAGCGCCACCACTACGCGCCGTCGATCGCCCCAGTGAAATTCCTCAAGCTCATGGATGGCTGCCGCGTCATGGACGTGGGCACCGGCGGCGGCTTCCCCGGACTCATCATGGCCGTCCTGTACCCCAAGGCCCGCTTCACCCTCGTCGACTCCGTGGGCAAGAAAATCACCGTCGTCCAGGACATCGCTACGCGCCTCGGCCTCAAGAACGTCGACGTCAAGAATGCCCGCGCTGAGACCATGAACCACGAGCATGATTTCGTCACCGGCCGGGCCGTGGCGGACCTGCGCACGTTTGTCCACAACACGCGCCAGCTCCTGTGCAAGGGCGCGAAGCATTCGCTACCCAACGGCATCCTCTATTGGCAGGGCGGCGACGCCGCGGTCGAGGCCGAGGTTTCATTTTTGAACCCCGTCTTCAGTTTTGAACTCCGCCCACTCCTCTGGGACGACGAGAAGTTCGAGGGGAAGCGGATCGTGCTCTACCGCAGCCAGGACCTCCTGCGTTGCAAGAAGCCCGATCTGCCGGGGATGACGCAATAGGTCCGCCCTGTGCCTTGACCCTTGGGCGGCAAACCGCACGGTAGGGTCGATGTCCCGTCAGAGACTCCCTTTGAACCCCGCCGGCGAGCGCCTTGAGGCCCTCCTGCGCCAACGCATCGTCTATCTCGACGGCGCGATGGGCACGATGATCCAGCAGTGCAAGCTGCAGGAGCAGGACTACCGCGGCACGCGTTTCGCGGACCACCCCGGCGAGCTCAAGGGCAACAACGACCTCCTCGTCATCACCAAGCCGGAAGTCGTCCGCAATATCCACCGCGCGTACCTCGACGCCGGGGCTGACATCCTCGAGACGAACACTTTCAACGGCACCTCCATCGCGATGGAGGATTATAAGATGGGCCACCTCGTCCGCGAGCTGAACACCGCCGCCGTCAAAGTCGCCCGCGAGGCCGGCGATGCCTTCAAGGCCGCGAACCCGGGCAAGGACGCGTTCGTCGCCGGGGCCATTGGTCCGACGAACAAGACCCTCTCGATGTCGCGTGACGTCAATGACTCCGCCAAGCGCGATGTCACGTACACCCAGGTGCGCGATGCTTACCGCGAACAGGTCGACGCCCTGATCGATGCCGGGGCGGACCTGATTCTGTGCGAGACGGTCTTCGACACCCTCGTACTGAAGGCGGCGCTGTTTGCGATCGACGAAGCCTTCGAGGCCCGCGGCTTCCGCCTGCCGTTGATGATTTCCGGCACCATCACCGATGCCTCCGGGCGCACGCTGACTGGCCAGACCACCGAAGCCTTTTGGAATTCGGTACGCCACGCGCAGCCGATGAGCATCGGCATGAACTGCGCCCTCGGGGGCGAGCAAATGCGCCCGCACATCGCCGAGCTGGCGAAGAAGGCCGATATCTTTGTCTCCTGCTACCCGAACGCCGGCCTGCCCAATCCGCTTTCCCCGACGGGCTTCCCCGAAGGCCCGGAAGATACGGCGGCCATTCTCGAGACCTTCGCCCGCGACGGGCTCGTCAACATCGTCGGCGGTTGCTGCGGCACCACGCCCGGCCACATCGCCGCCATCCGTCGCCGCACCGAGAAATACCCGCCCCGCTCGGCGGTCGCCACCGCCCCGGCGTTGCAGCTCTCTGGCCTCGAGCCGTTGAACATCGTCGGCGGCCCAGGAACCTTTGTAAATGTCGGCGAACGTACGAACGTCGCCGGCTCGAAGATCTTTAAGAAGATGATCGAGTCGGGCGACTATCGTTCCGCCCTCCGCGTGGCCAAGCAGCAGATCGAAGCTGGCGCCAGCATCATCGATATCAATTTCGACGCGGGCCTCCTGGACGGTGCGGCCGCGATGACGAAGTTCCTGAACATGGCGGCGACCGAGCCGGACATCGCGCGTGTGCCGTTCATGATCGATTCGTCGAATTTCGACATCATCGAAGCCGGCCTGCGCTGCGTGCAGGGCAAGGCCATCGTGAATTCGATTTCCCTCAAGGAAGGCGAAGCAGAGTTTATCCGCCGGGCGCGCCTTTGCCGTCGCTACGGTGCAGCCATGATTATCATGGCGTTCGACGAAAAGGGTCAGGCCGCGACGCTCATCGATAAGGTCCGCATCTGCGTGCGCGCCTTCGGCATTCTCACCCAACAGGCGGGCGTCGATCCGCAAGACATCATCTTTGATGCGAACATCCTGACCGTCGGCACGGGGATGAAGGAGCACAACCGTTACGCGCTCGATTTCATCGAAGCCGTCACGGAAATCAAACGCCTGTGCCCGGGCGCCCGCACGTCGGGTGGCCTGTCGAACGTCTCTTTCGCTTTTGCCGGCAACAACCCCGTCCGCGAGGCCATCCACTCCGTCTTCCTCTACCACGCGATTAAGGCCGGATTAGACATGGCGATCGTCAACGCCGGGATGCTCGAGGTCTACACAGAGATCAACCCCGAGCTGCGCGACCTCGTCGAAGACCTCGTGTTGTGCCGCCGTGAAGATGCCACGGACCGCCTGATGGAGGCCGCCCCGCGTTTCGCTGGTACCAAGACCGAAGTCGATACTTCGAAGAAGAACGAATGGCGTTCGCTGCCGGTGGCGGGACGCCTCGCCCATGCGCTGGTGCGGGGCATCGACGACTTCGTCGTCGCTGACACCGAGGAAGCGCGCGTCGCCCTTGGCCGCCCATTGCTCGTGATTGAAGGCCCGCTGATGGACGGCATGCGTGTCGTCGGTCAGCTCTTTGGTGAAGGGAAGATGTTCCTCCCGCAGGTGGTCAAGTCGGCCAAGGTCATGAAGACCGCCGTCGCCCACCTCGAGCCCTTCATGGCCGCCGAGAAAGTCGGCGGCTCCACCCAGGGCAACTTCCTCATCGCGACCGTGCGCGGCGACGTCCACGACATCGGCAAGAATATCGTCGGCGTGGTGCTCTCGTGTAATAATTACGCCGTCACCGACCTAGGAGTCATGACGCCCACGCAGAAGATTGTCAGTGAAGCCCAGCGTCTGAAGCCCGATTTCATCGGCCTGTCCGGTCTGATCACCCCTTCGCTTGAAGAGATGGTGACCGTCGCCAAAGAACTGAAGCGCGTCGGCATCAACACCCCGCTCCTCATCGGCGGGGCCACGACCTCCAAGGAGCACACCGCCATCAAGATCGCTGAGCATTACGATGGCCCCATGGTCCACGTCGGGGATGCCTCGCTCGTCACGACCGTGTGCAGCGACCTCCTCAACCCCGCGAAGCGAGACAGCTTTATCGCTGAACTCCGCACCAGCCAGGCCGAGATGCGTGTCGCCTACGACAAGCAGCAGCCAGCCGTGGTCATTCCGCTCGCCGAGGCGCGCACCCGTCCGCTCGTGACCGCCGCACCCGTGCAGCCCGCGCCACGTCAGCCGGGTGTCACCGTGTTTGACAACATCGACCCGGCCGCCGTCGCCGAGCTCATCGATTGGACACCTTTCTTCGTCACGTGGTCGCTCAAGGGCGCTTTCCCGCAGATCTTTAAGTCGGCCAAATATGGTCATGAAGCGCGCAAGCTCTTTGATGCGGCCCGGGTCGAGCTCGACGGACTGATCCGCGAGAAACGCTTCCGCCTGCGCGGCGTCGCCGGCGTGTGGGCGGCGCGGCGCGTCGGAGATGACGTCGAAGTCTTCGGTGATGCGGCCCAGACCAAGAAACTCGGCCGCTTCCACTTCCTGCGCGACCAGCGTCAGCGTCCGAAGGTGGACACCTGTCGCTCACTGGCGGATCTCGTATCGGGCGACCAGGGCGACCACCTTGGGGCGTTCGCCGTCACCGCTGGCCAAGAGATCGAAGATTACGCCGCCTCGTTCAAGCATACCGACCCCTTCCGCCAGATTCTCATCCAGGCCCTCGCCGATCGCTTGGCCGAAGGCTGTGCCGAGTGGCTGCACCGCGAAGTGCGCATGAAACTTTGGGGTTACGCACCGAGCGAAGCCCTCACCGTCGAAGAACTCGTCGACGAGAAGTATGCCGGCCGTCGTCCCGCCGCTGGCTATCCCGCGTGCCCCGAGCACACCGAGAAAGCCGAAATCTGGCGCTTGCTCGATGCGGATCGCCTTGGTTGCACCCTGACCGAATCGTTTGCCATGAATCCGGCGGCGTCAGTGTCGGGCCTCTACTTCGGCAACCCCAAGTCTATCTACTTCGACGTCGATCATCTCGGCCGCGACCAGGTCGAGGACTACGCCAAGCGCAAGGGCTGGAGCATTGAGCAGGCCGAGAAGTGGCTGCGCCCCGTGCTTGGTTACAAGACCTGACCATGGAAGCGCGTGAAAGGGAGAAGCTCGTCACGATCGTCGGCGCGGAGGATGCCGCTGTAGTCGAACGATTCCTCCGTGGGTGCGCTTTGTGTAAGCTCGTCGAGGCCGCGGATGGCGCCGACAGCGACTGGCCCGAGTGGGCGCGAGCCGCCGCCGTACTGCAGCGCTGGCTCGAGGCCGCCGGACGCGACGCCGACGCCGAGCGCAAGCTCGGGTATATTCATTGTACCGTTGAGGCGCAGAAGGTCGTGCCGACCGCGATTCGCCCCGCGTTATCGGAGGCAGTCGCGAGGATGTTGAAGGAGTATGGATTTACGGAGGAGTGAAGCGGGGCGGGCGCGGCGCGGGGATTGGTGGCGAAGCAAATGCCGCTGAGGGAGAGTATGGAGTATCGAGTATTGAGTATGGAGAGAGACAAGCCGCCGCAGGGCGGCCGATGGCAGGGGCGTGGCGGCGACGCGTCCGAGGATGACCGGGCCGGTCATCCCACCCTAGATACAGACTAGGGCAGCACGCGGTACTGCCCCTACCTCAAGGCAGGCGCTTACTTGGCCGAGGAAAACTTGGTGAGGATCACGCCGTGGCCAGGGAGGCTCAGCGGGAGGCTGTCCTTGGAAGTGTCGAGTGAGATGATGTCCTTCTGACGCCAGAGATCGCGGGCGACCTGCCGGCCCGAGAGGCCGAGTTTGGCGAAGTCCTTGAAGTCGAGCTTCACGGGCTCCGCGCCGAGGTTGAAGAAGGCCACCGCCCGGCTGCCATCGGCAAGGTCCTTGGCGTACACGCGGACGTCGGCGACCAAGCCGTCGACTTCATAGAGCCGAGTGACGCAGGTGGCCTGCTTGCCCAGCTCATCCTGATTCACGGCGATGACCTCATCATTGGTCAGCAGATTCAGGGAGAAGGCATCCAGTTTCGTCATGTCGCAACCGATGAGCAAAGGAGAGGATAGCATACACCAGAGGCTGACGTGGGAATATTGCTCGTCGGCGCTCAACGACGTCGGGCGCAGGCGACCCCAGCCGATCCAGCCGAGGATGAGCATGTCCGTGTCGGTCCAGCTGCCCGGCTTCGTGTAGGCGGCGGACTGGTCCTGGGAAAACCCGATCGCTTTGACGCTGCGCCAGGAGTCGTTGACGTCGCCCGTGGTGCGCCAGGCGCTGCCACCGACGGCTGAGCCCCACTTCCAGACATCATTGTTACCATATTGGCAGAGGCTGAAGACGATATCTCGCTTCTGGGCACGCAGCTGGTCTCCCATGACCTTGAAGGGGTACGTCATAAAAGCGTCGTCCTTGGAACCCTTCCGGATCGGCACGCCGTGCGGATTGGCGACCTCGCCGCCCACGACCTGACCATAGCTGCACCAGTCGTACTTCAAGAAGTCGTAGCCCCATTCAGCAAAAGTGCGGGCGTCCTGCGCCTCATGTAGCCAGCTACCCGCGCACTTGCCGCAGGTCGTCGGGCCCGGCGAGGAGTAGATGCCAGCCTTGAGGCCGCGGTCATGGATGTAGTCCGCCAGACCCTTCATATCCGGGAAGCGGACATTGGAAGCGATGACGCCGCGTTCGTCGCGGAACGGGCGCACCAGGTCCTGGAGAGGCTTCTCGTCCGTAGGAAGGTGGTTCTGCCAGTAGTCGTCGAGGTTGACGTAGGACCAGCCGTGGTCGGCGAGCCCGCTACTGACCATCGCGTCAGCGGCGCCCTTCACCTTGTCGGCTGAGATCGTCTGGGCAAAACAGTTCCAGCTGTTCCAGCCCATCGGCGGAGTCAGCGCGATGGTATCGCCGCAGACGATGCGGAAGCGTTTCTCGGCCGAACCGCGGGCGTTCTTGGCACCGAGCGTCACGATGGATTCACCCTTGGCGGACAAGCTTCCCGAGATCCGACCCGTCTGCGGATCCAGTTTCAGGCCAGCGGGCAGACCCTGCGCGGAGTAGGTCAGCGGACGCTCACCGGTGGCGGGGAAGGCATACAGGAAAGGCGAGCCCGGGCGAACGCCGAACACGCCCGGGCCGTTGATGCGCGGCGTGGCCGGGGCTGGGGGAGTCAGGATATACGGGGCGACTGGCGCCGGGGTCGGCTCACCCGAGGTGCGGAACGTCTTGGCGCCCATCGTCTCGAAACGAGCATCCGCCCAATCCGCGTAGTCATCGTTATCGCCATCCTCGGCGTCACCCACCTTAAGCAGCAGCTGCTTCACCCCGGCGACGTTCACCGCAAAGGTCTTCGCTTCGGTGCCGGCACGCATCACGCCGCTGCGCCAAAGCATCCGGCCATCACCGATGACGAAGAACTCCACGCTCGAACGGGAGGAGCCGCGCTTGGCGTCGTCGAGTCCGACCTGGGCCGAGAACGTCTTCGCCGCCCCGTCGAGATGAACGACGAACACGCTTTCGGCGACCGTGCCCACGCCGCGCTCGAACACCTTGCCGTGGATTTTGAGCGGCTTGGCCTCCTCGGGATTCTTCGCCGCGCAGCGATTTTTCATCGGCCGTCCGTAGCCTTGGACGATCGGCTTCAGGTTCAGGTCATCAAGCCAGACGGTCTCGGCGGAGAGGGATAAGGTTGCCAAGGTCGCCAGCAGCACGTGGAGCCTAATTTTTGGACCGAATCGCATGCGGCCATCTTGCGAAGGGCGTCAGGAGTTCAACGTAATTGGCGGAGTAGAAACACCCTAGTATCTGCTGGCGTGGTGAACGGCTGCGAAGCAAAGGTAGAAGGTAGGGGCGCGACGGCGTCGCGTCCGTTCGCGAGGAGAGCGTCAGAGAGTCGGGCGAGTCATCCGAGCTACATCATCCGTACGCCCACGGACGCCACGCAGTGGCACCCCTACCCCAGAGACAGCTATGTCGTGACGCGGTCCCGACCCTACCCAAGGCAACCCATCGATTCAGTCCTCGATGCAGTCATCGATGCTGCACTCGACTCAGTCCTCTATCTTCCGCTCGCGACTTCGGCGCGGGCCTTGGCGAGGACGTCGGCGAGCTTCACTTCGGCGCCGTTCTGACGCTTACTTTCGTCGGCGGCTTCCATGAACGTATAAAGTTCGAGCGTCTCTTCGGCGGAGACCTGCGACTGGCCCGTGCGGAACATCTTCACGACGGATTCGAGCAGGACTTCATAGCCGTCGAACTTGCCGATGTCGGCTTCGCCTTTGTCGCCGACGGCTTTGCCGCCGTAGGGTCCGCCCTTGGCCTTACGATCCGCTTCGCGATAGATGCCCACGCGGCCGTCGCCCCAGTTGCCCGTGACCTGGATCATGCCGGCGGCGGACTTGTCGCGCTTCACCGAGAGGCAGCCCGTCCCCATGACGGTGTAAAGGCTTTCGCAACCGTGGACGCCATACCAGTAGAGGTCAGGGTGATGCGGCTCGAGGCTGGCTGGGCTCGTGGTGTAAGCCGTCTTCACCTTACCGACAGAACCATTATGCACCGCCTGGGTGCCGGCCGCGAAGCGGAGGGACGAGGAACAGAAATAGACCACGCCGGCTTTCTTCGCGGCTTCCTGGATACGGATGACGTCGGCCAGCGAGCCGCCAATCGGCTTATCGATGAAGACCGTCTTGCCCGCCTTGAACACCGGCAGGATCTGCTCGAGGTGCACGCGGCCGTCGTTGGATTCTAGCATCACGAAGTCGACCTGCGCGCAGAGCTTCTCGATCGAATCGACGATCTCGACGCCCATGGCCTTGAGGTTCTCGGTGTATTCCGGGACACGCTTGGTGCTTTCCGGGATATCCTTACTGCCCTGGGCGAAGGCGGCCGTGACGCGGAAGCCGGAATACTTAGCGGCATCGGCGGGATTCTTCGGGCCCTTGTTGAAGACCGTGGTGAACGCGACGACGTGCATCGTATCGAGGCCGATGATGCCGATTTTCTTCGGGGCTTCTTCGGCGAAGAGCGAGGAGACAAAGACGGACGCGACGGCGACCATACGGGCGAGACTGGGGATGGTCATGCCTCTTTATAAATCGGCGCCTGACAGCATACAAGCATCCGGAGCCTCGGTTAACGGAGGACTTCGAGCAATTGATACGCCTGTCGAGCCATCACCACGCCCAGCGCCGTCCAGAGAACGCCCGTCGCGCGATCCACCCAGCGGATCGTCGCGGCGTCCTTCAAGTGCACACGCAACCGATCGCCGAGAAAAGCATAGAACGTCATCACTGATAATTCCGAGCCCAGCGTGCAGAGCAGGAAGATACCCGTCGTGCGCGTAGCGAGGCCATCGGCGGGCACGTTCGCGGCCTGAATGATAATGATCATCCAAGGGATCGTCTTCGGGTTAGAAAAATTGACCCAAGCGCCGCGGAAGAAAAGCCGCCACGGGCCGGCCTCGAGCGCTGCGCCCGCGGGTAAGCTCGAACGCGGCCGCAGCAGATGCGTCGCGCCGAGGTACAGGAAATAGGTCATGCCCGACGCCGCGATGAGGAAGCGAGCCGCCGGAAAATGCTCCTGCAACCAGAGCGTCCCGAAGAGTGAAAGGAATAGATGCGGCGTCTCGCCGAACGCGAGTCCCAGCGTGTGCCAGAAGGCGCGACGTTGGCCGTAGCGGAGCGACGTCTCGATCGTCGACAACGCCGCCGGCCCGGGCGAGAGGCTCGCGGTCAGGCAGGCAAGGATGAGAACGCCGACGTTCATCCGCGCTTAACGGAGCGACTTCTGCCAGCGGGCGATCTCACGGGCCACGGCCTTCGGGCCGGGCATGCCCGTGTTCTCGCGCGCGGCGAAACCACGCGGCAGACTGAAGACTTCGCGCCAGCCCTTCGTGAACGCCTGATCGGCGGTCAGCGCGGCGGTATCGGAAACCTTATCGAGCGGCACGCCGGATTTTTCAGCGAGCGCGACGAGCCGCCCGACCGCATGGTGGGCGTGACGGAAAGGCATGCCCTTACGGACGAGCCAATCGGCGAGGTCGGTGGCGAGGAGCGCCGGATCGGAGGCGGCGGCGAGGCAGCGGGCCTTGTGGAACTTCGTGCCCGCGAGCGTAGCATCGGCGACGGCGACGGACAGGATGAGCTGGTCGGCGGCGTCGAAGAGCGGCGGTTTGTCGTCTTGCAGGTCGCGGTTGTACGTAAGCGGTAGGCCCTTCGTGAGCGTGAGCAGATGCGTCAGCGAAGCCTGGAAGCGGGCGGCCTTGCCACGCAGGAGTTCCATCGAGTCCGGGTTGCGCTTCTGCGGCATCAGCGAGGAGCCCGTCGAGAACTCGTCGGGCATGCGCGCGAAGCCGAACTCCGCGGAGGACCAGAGGACCATGTCCTCGGCCAGTCGTGAGAGGTGGACGCCGCAGAGGGCGGCCGCGAAGCAGAACTCCGTGGCCGGATCGCGGTCGGCGACGGCATCCATCGAATTGGCCGTCACCTGCGGGCGGCCCTTCGCGTCCACGAAGCCGAGCAGCTTCGCCGTGAGTTCGCGGCGGATCGGGAGCGTCGTACCGGCGATGGCGCCGGAGCCTAGTGGGCACCAATTGGCCGAGGCCTTAGCGGCGGCGAGGCGGGTGCGGTCGCGACCGAACATCTCAGCGTAGGCGAGCAGGTGGTGGGCGACCGAGACGGGCTGGGCGCGCTGCAGGTGCGTGTAGCCCGGCAGGATGACGTCGGCATTGGCCGCGGCGAGTTTCACCAAAGTCTTGAGCAACGAGACCAGCGCCGCGTCGGCGGCATCGCACTGATCCTTGATCCAGAGGCGCACGTCGGTGGCGACCTGGTCGTTCCGCGAGCGGGCCGTATGGAGTTTGGCGGCGGCCGGGACGCGCTTCGTCAGCGCGCTCTCGATATTCATGTGCACATCCTCCAGCTCGCGGCTCCACTTGAATTTGCCCGCGGCGATCTCCTTCGCGATGCCGTCGAGACCCCGGAGGATCGCGTCGCGCTCGCGCTTCGTCAGGATACCCACCTGAGCGAGCATCGTGGCATGGGCTTGGGAGCCCCGGATATCCTGGGCCCAGAGGCGGTGGTCAAAAGAGACCGATTCTCCGAAACGGAGCATCAATTCAGCCGGGCCGGCGGAAAACCGACCACCCCAAGTTGCCTGTGCCTTCTTCCGTGCGGACATAAGCAAGGAATGCCCGCGGAACCACGGGCAGGCAAGCAAGGATGCTCAGCGTCCTGCGGGAGCGGGAGTGGCGGCCGTCGCGGCCGGCTTGGCGGGCGCCGCGATTGTGCGGGCACCGTCGACGCGGATCACGATCTCACCGGGCTCAGCGACGCCCATGCGTTCGCGGGCCTGATCACGGACGAATTCCGGATCGCGACTAAAGCGATCGAGGTAACGACCCGTCTGTTCGCGCGTGCGTTCGAGGGTGACGAAAGCCTGTTCTTTCTTCCGCTCGCTAGCGCGCAGGCCATCGAGCCGATCCGTCTCATCGCCGTAGGTCGACCAAGTGAAAGCCAGCACCGCGCAGAAAAGAATGAAGGAAGCCCATAGGAACAACTTCTCCGTCTGAGGGTTTCGGGACTGGGGCTCGCTTTCCATGACGACGCCCGAAGTGAAAGCAGAAATTAACTACGGGGCGAGGGGAAAATCGTCTGCTTACTTCGCCGCCGCGGCCAGCGAACCACTGAACTCCATGAACGCCCAGACGATCACGCCCGTGACCGAGACGTAGAGCCAGACCGGGAAGACCCAGCGGACGAGCCGCTTGTGCTCCTCGAGGCGACCCGCCTTGGCCAGCCAGACCGCCCGGAGGACGAAGGGGGTGACCAAGATCGCCAGCAGGATGTGCGGGAAGAGAATGATATAATAGAGCAGCTTATCCCAGGTCAGGCCGACCACCTCAGGGCGGTAGACGACGTTGGTCTTATGGAGGGCGACCACGAGGTGGACCTTCGAAGCCAGGTAGAGCGCCAGGAAGAGCGCCGAGGTGATCACCGTGTTGCGCATCGCCTGGCCGTGGCCGACGCGGTCGCCGGACTTAATCTTGGCGAAGCCGATCAGCAGGAAGACCGTCGCGAGGGCGTTCAGGCCGGCGACGGAGCGGGAAAGGATTTCGGTGGTGGAAGCCATGGGGGCTAAAAGAAGGTCCGGAGGGTTAAAAAGCAAACCTCCAGCCCCACTTAACCTCCCCTTAAGGGGGGATATGCTAAGATATTAGTCTCCAACCATGACCCCCGCGCGCCTCCTCATCCCCCTGCTCATCAGCTGCCTGACCGTCGGCCTCGCCGCCGCCGAAACCGCCAAGGGCCCGGCCTTGAATCCGGCCGACGCCCAACCGCCCGCCCAGAACAAGGTGACCATCACCGTCAAAGGCGAGAAGCGCGTCATCGAGTCGAACGGCATCCCCGACCACAAAGTCTCCAAGTTCCCGAACCGGGGGAACCCCAACGCCATCGCCGAGCAGAAATATCACCTCGAAGTCCCCGCCAACCCCCAGCCCCTCGAAGCCGGCGCGACCGGCCGCATGATGTCCGCCTGGGGCGTCGCCCTAAACGGCGTGGTCTTCGACCCCGGCACCGCCGAAGTCTATAACGACGGCGAGCGCAGCAACCCCTGGCACTACGAGGCGCTGATGAGCAACACCGAGATGGGCACCACGCCGCGGATCAAGACCGGCCTCGGGCTCGATCAGAACCACGGTCACGTGCAGCCCAACGGCGCCTACCATTACCACGGACTCCCCACCCTACTCGTCGAGCGGCTCTCCGGCGGCGAGAAGAAGATGACCCACGTCGGCTGGGCCGCGGACGGCTTCCCCGTCTACGCCATCTACGCGTATACCAATCCCGCCGACCCCAAGAGCGCGCTCAAAGTCATGAAGAGCAGCTACCGGCTCAAGACCGCCGACCGCGGCGGCGACGGCAAGGAAAGCCCGACCGGTAAGCCCGACGGCTCCTTTAGTCTCGATTACGAATATGTCGCGGGGTTGGGCGACCTCGACGCGTTCGGCGGACGCACGGGCCTCACGCCGGAATTCCCTAAGGGCACTTATTACTATGTGCTCACCGAGGATTACCCTTTCATCCCGCGCAAATTCAAGGGCACGCCTGATCCCTCGTTCAGCAAACAGAACATGGATCCGCACGCCAACCTCGGCGGCCAGGGCGGACCTGGCGCGAAGGGGGGCAAGAAGGGCAAGAAGGGCCCGCCCCCCGGCGGCCTCTTCGGAGGCACGCCGCCGGACGGCCCTCCGCCCGAAGGTGCGCCCAAAGAAGGCGCGCCCAAATAAGCCGACCACAAAAAGGCCTCCCGAGCGGGAGGCCTTTTTATTTATCTCAAGACAGAGCGATCACGCGCCCTGCTTCGGATCGAATTTCTTCGGTTCCTCGGCGGGGGCCGGAGCCGCGTTGCCGGGCGCGCCGCGGTCGGGGAAGCCTGGGATAGTGAAGCCCTTGCCTTCGACGAGTTTCAAGCGGCGGCGCAGCTCGGCCGGCATCGCCTTCAACTGTTCGGGCGTGGTAACTTCGCCGTCGAAGAGCGTCTTGCCGCTGGAATCCTTGATGATCGCGCGCTTCTTACCGTCCTTCTCTTCCAGCGAGACCGAGCCATCGCCATCTGAGGCCATCGAATGAGAACTCGAGCCTAGGTTGCTGCCGAAGCTGAAGGAGAAGGAATGCGAAGAAGACATGCCGACCGGCGGCGCCGAACGCGCGCTGCTGTCTTCGGCGGCCTGAGCCTGAGAGCGCCGGGGGGCGGGAGCCGCGGCCGCGCCGGCGGCCAAGCCCAGGGCCTCGAGCTGCTGGCGAATCTCCGGCGGCAAGACCGCGTCGGGCCCGATTGTGAGCACCTGACCCGGGCCGACTTGAAGCGTGCGGCTACCGGACGGCGCCTCGGCGAGGCGGGCGCGGGCGCGGGCCGGCGCGGCTTCGCGCGCCACCTTGCGCGTGCCGAGCGTGAGTTCGACCACCTGCGGTTCGGCGCCGCGCACGAGCGTCACCTTCACCTTATCGCCCGGCTTATGCATACGCACCAGCGCGCGGAACTGCTCGGCGTTGAAGAGCACCTGGTCATCCAGGCGCGTCAGGATATCGCCTTCCTCGATCTTGCCGACGGACGGGCCCGCCGGATCCAGGAAGCCGACCTGCAGACCGACATCATCGGGCAGGCCCGCGATGGCTTGACCCGCCAAGCCCGGGCGGGCGGCGACATTCAAACCCGCGTAGGCGACAGCCTCCGCCGAAGCGGCGGCGCGTGCAGAAGGGGCGGGCTTGTCTTCGGCGGCGAGCGGGCCCACGAGCCCGGCGAGCAGGAGCATATGGAGCGGAATCTGGCGGAACGTATTCATAAGATGATTTATAAGGGAGCGGCGGCGGGCGGGGGATTTGTTTAATTCGTCTCCAGGTTCAGCAACGTCAGCTGATCGTGCGGGCGGTAGTTGATCAGCCGGGTGTTCGTGCGCGGGTCCTCCCAGCGGGTCGTATTATCCCAGCGCACGCGCACTGGGCGCACGAAGGAACCGTCGTCGAGCTGCACCGGGCGGTAGAACTGCAGAGCGGCGGGCGACTGATCGGCGCGGACCAGCTGATAGCTCGGTGCGGCGGGCTCCGCCGGGAAGCTCAGGAAAGCGAAGGCCGCGGCGAAGACGGCGGCCAGGGTGGTGAGTCCGGCGGACCAGGCGATGAGGACGCCACGGCGGGAGGCGGGAGCGTCGAGGTCGCGGGCGAGGCGCGCGAGTACGGCCGGTCCGGGCGGACGCGGGCGGAGCGCGGCGAGGGCCTGTTCGAGATCGTGGTCGGGGTCAGTCATGGGTGCGGACGGTGATGTGTTTGCGCAGGGCCTCCATGGCATAGCGCCACCGCGAAGCCGCGGTGTTCGGAGAAATCGAAAGTTGTTCGCCGATCTGATCAAACGTCAGATCGCCCCAGACCTTGAGCACCACCACTTCGCGCTGTTCCGTCGGCAGCAGCTGCAGTGAAGCCGCGAGCGCCTGCAGTCGCGGGTCGGCCTCGGGCTCGAACCACGAGACCGTCTCCATCTCATCGCCTACCACTTTTTCCCGGACGGCGCGGCGATCCGAGCGGCGCAGCAAATCGAGGGCGGCCCGACGGATGGAGGTCACCACGAGGGCGTTCGGGTTACCCGGCAGGTGACGTTGATGTTTCCAAAAGCGTACAAATGCCTCCTGCACGACATCATCGGCATCGGCCTCGCTCCGGGTCCATTGGCGCGCGATCAGTCGGAGCCGGGCGCCGTGTTCGGCGAACCAGGCCCGCCAATCCTGATCGGCGTGGGCATCGGACATTTGTTTGTTACAATGGAAGCGGGGCGGGCGGGCGATTTTGTCTACCTGACTTGAATACTGGCAGGGGGGAGAAAAGCGTCAAAGCAGTTGCGAACTCTCTGCTCCCTATCTAACTGCGGGACAGATGGCCGACCCCCACCCTTCCCAGCCAGAAAGCGGCTTCTTCCGCGCCCTCATCCGCTGGTTTGATGCGGATTACATCCCCGAAGGCGTCGCGGAGCTGCAGGGCCAGCCCAAGCGGGTCGACTGGGTGCGCTCCATTCCATTCATCCTGCTCCATCTCGTCTGCTTCGCCGTCATCTGGGTCGGAGCAAGTCCGATCGCCGTCTGGACCGCCGTCGGCCTGTACTTCTTCCGGATGTTCGCGATCACCGGTTTCCTGCATCGGTATTTCTCGCACAAGACCTACTCCACCTCGCGCGCCTTCCAATTCGTCATGGCCGTGTGGACCGCCCTGGCCGTGCAGCGCGGTGCCCTCTGGTGGGCGTGCACGCACCGGCATCACCACAAACATTCCGACGAAGAAGAGGACAAACATTCCCCCGTCGTGGACGGCTTCTGGTGGTCGCACATCGGCTGGATCACCGCCAAGAAGAATTTTCCGACGGACTACACCAAGATTCCGGACCTCGCGAAATACCCCGAGCTCGTTTTCCTGAATCGTTTCGACATCCTTATCCCCTTGCTGGCCGGGGCGGGCGTGTACGGCGCTGGCGCGTGGCTCGGGGCGCACGGCTACGGCACCAACGGCCCGCAGATGCTCGTCTGGGGGATCATCTCCACGGTCGTGCTTTTCCACGGCACCGGCTGCATCAACTCACTCGCGCATGTCTTCGGCAGCAAACGCTTCAAGACCACCGGTGACGAATCGCGCAACTCCCTGATCCTTACCCTGATCACCCTTGGTGAAGGCTGGCATAATAATCACCACCGCTACCAGGCCACGACCAAGCAGGGGTTTTATTGGTGGGAATTTGATCCCACCTATTATGGGCTCAAAGTGTTATCGTGGACCGGGCTGATCTGGGGACTCAAGGGAGTGCCAGATTCCGTCTACGAGGAAGCGGCGCGCACCAAGGCCGAAGCCGAAGCGCAACGTGCGTGAACGTATTGCCATCATCGGGTCGGGTATCGGCGGCCTAGGGTGCCTGCGCTTCCTCGCGGCGCACCACGACGTCACCGTCTTCGATCGCGACAGCCGGCCTGGCGGGCATGCGCACACCATTGACGTCAGCGAGCCCGGCACCGGCCGCGCGCTCCCCATGGACACCGGCTTCATGGTGTTCAACGAGGTCACCTACCCGCACCTCTGCCGGCTCTTTAAAGAACTCGGCGTGCGGCCTAAGCCCACCGCCATGTCGTTCGCCGTGCGACACGACCCCAGTGGCCTCGAGTGGTGCGGAAGCTCGCTCAACCATCTCTTCGCCCAGCGGAAAAACCTGTTCAGCCTACGCTTCTGGAAACTCCTGCTGCAGATCAATAAGTTCAACACCCTTGCCAAGACCGAGTGGCAGACCCCCGCGGCCGAGACCACTTCGCTGCGCGACTGGTGCGCCCAGAAAGGCCTCGGCGAGGATTTCCTGAACTTATACCTCATCCCCATGTCCGCGGCCGTGTGGTCGACCCCCGCGGACAAGATGCTCGGCTTCCCCGCCGCGGCGCTCATGCGCTTCTTTCATAACCACGGCTTCCTCGGGCTCGATACCCAGCACGCATGGCTGACGCTCCAAGGTGGCTCGCGTACATACGTCGACGCGTTGCTCAGGAAATACCCTGCCGACTTCCGCTTCGGCCAGGGGGTCACCGCCGTACGGCGCGAGGGTGCGCAGGTGATTATCACCACGGCCGCCGGCGAAGAGCGTTTTGACCGCGTCATCCTGGCCACCCATGCGGATATCACCCTCCGATTGCTGACGGACGCCGACGCCGAAGAACGCCGGCTCCTCGGAGCCTTTGCCTACAATGAGAACGTGGCCATCGTGCACACCGACATGTCGCCCCTGCCCCAGGCGACCCAGGCCCGTTCATCGTGGAATTACCGTACCTGGGCCAAGGACGGCGGCCTCGCCACCTCGACGCACTACTGGATGAATTCCCTGCAGGGCCTGACGGACCAGGGCGACTTCGTCGTCACCATCAATCACCCCGAGCAGGTCGACCCCGCCAAGATCATCCGCCAGATCCCCGTCGAGCATCCGCTCTTCTCGCTCGAAGCCGTCGCGGCCCAGGCGGAGATTCCCGCGCTCAACGCTCGGCTTGGGGCGCGGGTGCATTTCACCGGGGCATGGCAGCGTTACGGCTTCCACGAAGACGGCTTTTGGTCGGCGCACCGCCTGTGCTCGCAGCTGCTCGGCCGCGACGCGTGGGTAGCCTGATCAGAAGGCCACGGCCGACGGATGGTAAGTGAAGCCTTCGGCCTCGAACAAAGGTTCCGGCTTCATCTTAACGAAGTTCGCAAGGTAGCTGTCCGGAATACGCTCAAGGCGGGTATTATAAAAGGTCGCGATGTTATTATGATAACCGCGGGCCAAGGCGATGCGGTCTTCCGTCTCGATGAGTTGCTTACTCAAATCATTGAAGAGACCCTGGGCGCGAATCTCCGGGTAGCTTTCGATGACCGCGAGAATCCCTGGGGCGAGCGCCTTGAGCGGATCGCCGCCTACCTGCGCCCGGGCTGCGGCCAGCAGCGTCTGCACGGAGGCCTCATGTTCGCGGAAGCCCTTGACGCACACGACGAAACGCTCGATCAAGTCTTTGCGGCGCTTCAACTGCACATCGATGAGCGAATAGGCCTGAGCCACGCGGTTGCGCAGTCCAATCATGCTATTAAAAGCCATCCAAGACCAGAAGAGCCCGCGGGTCAGGTGATAGAGGCCGACCCCGAGCAGCAGGCTGACGAAAACGTAACCGTGCACACCATCGAGCCCTCCATTGAACATCTCCGTGGAATGTTTTTGCCCAAAACCATATCCAGGAAGCCGAAGATCGAGGCGAAGACCGGAGACGGACCAGCGAACAGGACGAGGACCGAGAGGAAGGCGGCCGTCGCCCCCGCGAAGTTCAACCACGTCGATAAAAAGCCCATGCGTAGGCTGAGTTCAGCTTCTTTCTTATCTGTAATGATGAACATCTCCTCCCTTTCATCATACTTAATCTGGGCGGCGACGGCGTCCGGCCGTTCGCTCGCCCGCCCTCGGATGAAAAGGGTCGTGCCAATCGGCAAGGCGTGCTCCGTGAAAGTGCGGTAGCCAGTCGAGCCACCCACCTCTTCGGCAGGACCCTTGGCGTAATACATCTTTTCGTCGCGGTGGATGAATTCACTGAAAATAACCCCCGAAGTGAGCTCAGCTCCCTTCGGCTCAATCCAGACGACACCCGTCTCATCCTGCAGGTAGAAGCCGACGGCTCCGCCGCCGGAGGCCACGAGTTCGGAGCCCCTCTCGGTCGATGGATAAGGGATGCCCTTACTGGAGAATTTCACCGTGATCCGCTCCCAGTGCTCGATAATATTCCAACGGTATTGCACGCACGGTTTTCCGGCCAGATAGCTAAGCGGTGGGTCCTTGCGAACGCATTTGCCCACGAGTTCCACTTCGCCGATGAAAACTCCAAGCGCCTTCGAGATGGGGGTATCATCCAGCAGGCGCTGCTTCCGCTTATCCCCCAGGGCTAAGAACAGGCTGATGGTGGCCGTGAAGAAACCAAGGCCGGCGATGATGACCGTATCTGATTGCACGCATCAAGGCGTAACGCGCCTCGGCGGTTAAGCGAGGCCCCAATCCAAAATCGGGCGAATTAACGGGCGTTGACGATTATCTATCTTAAAACTCTTTAATAATGACCTATTTAACCAGCCGCCACCGCCCGGGGCCTAGAACTTCACGCCCACCGCCACCCGCTCGAAGCCCTCGGCCTTGAATAGTTCGGCCGGCTGCATCGAGACGATGCGGGCGACATAGGCGTCGGGTACGCGCTCGAGGCGGGTGTTATAAAACGTCACGCTGTCGTTGTAATAATTACGGGCCAGGGCGATGCGCTGCTCGGTCTCGATGAGATTGCTGCTCAGGCTATTGAAAGAATCCATCGCCTTGAGGTCGGGGTATTGCTCCTGGATCGCGATGAGCGACGGGCTCACCGCGGAGACGCCGGAGGAAGCGGCTTCAGCGCGGAGGCGGGCGACCATCGCCAGCACCGAGGCCTCGTGGGCGCGGTAGCCCGTGAGGCAGTTGACCAGACGCGGGATGAGGTCCGCACGGCGCTTGAGCTGCACGTCGATGAGCGACTGCGCGAGCTGCACCCGGTTGCGCACGCCGACGAGGCTATTGAAGACCATCCAGACCCAGCCGAAGCTCAGGGCGACGAGGTAGAGCAGCACCCCGACGGACATCGGGCCGGGGCCGGGGCTCACCGCATGGCTCGCGAAAAGCGTCGAAGCGAAAGCACCAGCGCAGAGCGCCCCGATGATATTCCAGAGCACGTAGGCCGTCGCCTTGCCGTCGCTCACGGCTTTTTCGCCGCGCGGCGTGATAATGAACATATCCGCCTTGTCCTCGCGTTTGATCTGGGCCGCCACGATATCGGGGCGTTCGCTGGCCCGACCGCGGATGAAAAGCTTGGTCCCGATCGGCAGGCCGGATTCGGAGAAAGTACGTTGACCGGTCGAGCCATCGACCGCTTCCGACGGTCCCTTACCGTAGTAGAGTGCGTCGCCCTCGTCGGCATCCTCGCTGAACATCGTGACGGTCTCCAGGTCCGCGCCCGCGGGCTCGACCCAGACGAAGCCCGTCTCATCCTGCAGATAGAATCCCGCCTGACGGCCGCCGGAGGCGATGACATCCGAACCATGGACGATGACCGTGCGGGTGCGGGTGTTGCCCTTGTCGTCCGTATAAGTCTCTTCGTGGGCGCGGCGCCAGTGCTCGCAGATCGACCAACTGTAGAGCACGCATGGCCGCTCCGCGAGGTAGCTCGTGTAAGGATCCTGACGCACGCAGAGCCCTTCGACTTCGACTTCGCCGACGAAGACGCCCAGGGCCTTGGAGACCGGCGTGTCGTCGAGCAGGCGGCGCTTCCGACCGGCGTTCAGGGCCAACAGCAGAAAACCGCCCGACGCAGCGAGGGTGAAAATGCTGACACCGAATGCGTCGGAGGTGGCCACCCGAGGAGTTATGCCAAAGGCGGGCGGTTTAGCAAGGTTTCGGCGTGAGGGGCTTGCACCCGGCGGCATTCCTTCCAACCGTGCCGCCGATGGCCCGACTCTATGATGCGAGCGTGATGCATGCGCGGCTCTGGCCGAAGCAGCACCAGTTTACGCATGGGGCGTTCGCCTTCGCGGTCGATGTAGAAGAAATCGAAAAGATTCGGGCCGGTCAATGGATGCTCGGCCGGGCCTGGTCGCCTTATTCATTCCGCGACGGCGATTTCCTGCCGGCGGCGAGGGTTTTCCAGCCGGAAGGCACGGAGGTCTCTTTCGGCCAGCCCGGCGATCGACTCGGCGCCCGCGTGCGGGCCTTCTGCGCGGCGCAGGGTCAGCCCGTGCCAGCCGCCGCGCAGATCACCCTCGTCGCCATGCCGCGGGCCTTTGGAAAATCCTACAACCCGGTCGTCTTCTTCCTGATCACCGTCGATGGTGCGCTGACCAGCGGCATCGCCGAGGTCCATAATACGTTCGGCGAGCGCAAGGCCTGGTTCCTCGGTGCCGAATGCCTCAAACAGGACGCCGAGGGCCAGGCGTACCTCCAACTCCGGGCGCCGAAGCGGTTCTACGTCTCGCCCTTCTCCGCCCTCGATACTGAATTCGAATTCACCCTGCGACTGCCTGGGGAGCGCCTTGGGCTGACCGTCGATCATTACGAAGGCGGCCGCAAGACGCTCCTCAGCGCCTGGACCGGCCGGCAGGTGCCGCTCACCGGCGGACGGCTCCTCTGGCTGACGCTCAAGTCGCCGTTGCTCATCCTGAAAGTCGTCGTGCTCATCCACCTGCACGCCGCCTGGCTATGGCTGGCAAAAAGACTTCCGTTCCGCCGCAAGGGGGACGACATTGCGCTGCAGCGCAACCTGCGGCATCCCACTTCCGAACTTACCGGCCGACATGACTAATCCTTCACTCGCCCGCCGTCTCGTCCTCGCCGAGTTGGCCAAACTGAAAAAAGGCCGGCTCACGCTGCGCCTGCCCGAGGGCACCGAACTCGTGATCGGCGAGGCGCGGGCCCAGGGCAGCGCGAGCATGCACATCACCGACGACAACGCCTTCCGGCGCATCATGCTCGCCGCCGACATCGGCCTCACCGAAGGCTACATGGAAGGCGAATGGGATTCGCCGGACCTCAACGCCCTCATCGGCTTCTTCATCGAGAACATCGACCAGACCCCGGGCATGTCGGGCTCCGCGCGCAAGGCGCTGGGCGTCGGCCTGTTCCGGATTGCCGACCGCATCGGCCACCTCCTGCGGCCCAACGACAAGAAAACCGTCCGGCGCAATATCTCGGAGCACTATGATGTCTCCAATGATTTTTTCCGCCTGTTTCTCGATCCCTCGATGATGTATTCCTCGGCGCGCTGGGAAGGCACCGACTCATTGGAGCAGGCCCAGACGAATAAGAACGAAGCCCTGTGCCGATTCCTACAGCTCAAGCCCACGGACCACGTCATCGAGATTGGTACCGGCTGGGGCGGCTGGGCCCTGCATGCCGTGAAAAAATATGGGTGCCGGGTCACCTCGCTCACCATCTCCCAGGCGCAGCACGACCTTGCCGTCGAGCGCATCAAGGCCGCTGGCCTCGCCGACCGCATCACCGTGAAGCTTGAGGATTTCCGCGACCATCAGGGAATCTACGACAAGTGCGTCTCCATCGAGATGATGGAAGCCCTCGGCCATAAATACCTGCCCGCCTTCTGCGGTTCGATCGGGCGCCTGCTCCAACCCGATGGCATCGCCGCGTTCCAGTACATCACCTGCCCCGACAGCCGCTACGCGCAGTTCCGCGACGGCGTGGATTTCATCCAGAAGCATATCTTCCCCGGCTCGCTCCTCCTTTCGATCAACCGCGTCGGCGACCTCATGACCCAGGAGAGCGGCTTCCAGCTGGACCGCCTCGAGGAGTTCGGCCGCGACTACGCGCGCACCCTCGATGCGTGGTGTCGGGCTTTCGAAGCCAACCTGGACAAGGTCCGAAGCATGGGCTTCGACGAGCGCTTCATCCGTAAGTGGCGGCTCTATTTCCGCTACTGCCAGGCCGCCTTCGAGCACCGTAATATCGGGGTCGTACAGGCCGTGTATGTGCGGCCGAATCGGAAGGGATAGGGCGGCGAAGGCCGCGGCGTTAGTTGATCCGTTGACCAGTTGGCTGGGGGCAAGGGAGGCAGACGAGAGGCGCGGAGGCTCAGAGGCTCGGTTGATCAGATGAAGCAGCGTTAGTTGGCTGGTGGGCAAGACTGACACGAGCTGGCAGGTTAACAAGTTGACCAGTTGGCTGGTTGGCCAGAGCGCGACGCGAAGCGTCGCGTGGGGATCTGTCCGCGAACGGGCGGCTCGGAGAGCCGTCCCCCTTCCCTGGCGCGGCGGAGCCGCGAGGTGGCCGGAGAGAGTATGGAGTAGAGGGAGAGACAAGCCGCCGCAGGGCGGTCTTGGGTAGGGCGTGGCTCTCCGCGCCCGCCGTTGAGCGGTGAGAGAATAGAATGTTGAGAGAGGTGCGGGTGTTAGTCGGGTTAAGGGCGGGTTGGGGACAACCCGCCCTACCCGTTGCAAGCGTTAGCGGGTGGCGGATACGCTGGGACCGCATCCCACCCTAGAGAGGTGGGGATTTGCGTTTGGAGAATTATCTTATAGGTTAGCGGCATGACCTCTCGTCGCGCCCTCATCCTCTATTTCATCGTCGTCCTGGCCGCCATGACCTGGGTCTCGTGGCATGCGTGCGTCGCGCCTTCGCTCAGCCCGCTCCGCGAATATCACGGCAAGGGCATCAACGTGGTCGGCGGTTACGTCACCGTGTGCAGCGAACCGTGGGGCCTCGCCACGATGTTCGACGCCTATTTCGGCTTCATGGCCTTCTGGCTATATGTCGCTTGGCGCGAGCGGAGCATCGGGGTACGCCTCGGCTGGTTCGTGGCCGTAATGCTCCTCGGGAATTTCGCCATCGCCGCCTACGCCCTGCTCTGCCTGTCCGGCGCGAAAGGCGAGACCGACCTTGGCAAGGTCTTCTTCACGCGTAAGGCTCGGTGAATGGGACGCCTCTCTGATTGGCTGCGCCGCAAGGTGCGTGATCCGCTCGTCGCGGAATTACAGCAAGGCGCCACGCCGGAAGGAGTCGCCGCGTCGGTGTCGGTCAGCCTCGCCATCGCCGTCAACCCCCTCATCGGCACGACCACCCTCGGGTGTGTCGTCGCCGGCCGACTCTTTCGTCTGAACCACGTGGTGATGCAGATCGTCAACCATGGAAGTTTCGTCCTGCAGGTGGCGCTCATGATTCCGTTCATGCGGATAGGGGAGACCGTGACCGGCTCGCGGCATATCGTACTGACCTACGAAGCCATCAAAAAACAGTATGACGATTCGTTGGTCGTTTTCTTTCAGAAGTTCTGGATGGCCTACGTCCATGGCATCATCGGTTGGCTGCTCATCGCACCCGCTGCCGCCTGGCTCCTGAACTTCGGCCTGCGGGCCCTCTTTCGCCGCTTCATGAAGAAGAACCCCGCATGAGTCCCTGGTTTGATCTCGGCTTTGATTTTCTGGCGCTGCTCGCGCTGGCCTGCGCCTACTTCGCCGGCTGCTGGCTGATCGCCAAGCGGATCAACAACTGGTCGATTGTGGACGTCGCCTGGTCGTACGGCTTCGCCCTGGTCGGGCTCCGGATGCTTTACGTGCACGTCGGCGTCATGCCCCTCGGCGGACAAGGGGTGCTCATGGCCGGGGCGACGGTGCTCTGGAGCCTGCGGCTCGGCACGCATCTTGCGGTGCGCGTGCTCGGCCATCTCGACGTGGAAGACGGGCGCTACGTGCAGATGCGCGCCGAGGCGGGCGAGCGGATGCCGCAGCAGATGGCCTACTTTTATTTCGTCCAAGCGGTCGCGCTCGCCCTGCTCTGCCTCCCGTTGCTTGCGTCGAGCCCGTACGGCGCCGCCAGCCCGGCCCGGCTCATCCATTGGCTCGGGCTCGGCGTGGTCGGCGCCGCGCTGGTGATCGAGGGCCTGGCGGACGCCCAGCTCGCGACGTTCAAGAAGGATGCCGCCAACAAGGGAAAAGTCTGCGCGCGCGGGCTGTGGGCCTGGAGCCGGCATCCTAATTATTTCGGCGAGTGGCTCGTGTGGGTCGGTTTCCTCCTGATGAGTTACAACGCCACCTACCGCGGCATCCCGGGCCTGGCGTGCGTCGCCATCATGTATTACCTGCTCACCCGTGTGACCGGCGTACCCCTGACCGAGCGGCAGCTGCTCAGTTCCAAAGGGCCCGCCTATGCGGACTACCAGCGCCGCGTCTCGGCGTTCTGGCCCCGTCCGCCGCGCCGCTAGGAAGTCCGCGTTTGCCACCGAGCCGCGGCCGCGTTTGCTCCCGTCATGCAGAGCTACGAAGAGAACGGCGTGCCCATGGAACGATGGAAGGTCGGAGCCTCCACCTATGAGACCTGCCTGACGCGCGGAGCGCGGTTGCTGCGTTGGAAGCTCGACGTGCCCACCGGGCATCGCGAAATCCTTTTCTGGCCCGAAGGCGCACCCATGGAGCTCGACAAAATCGGCCCCGTGCGCGGCGGAAATCCGATTCTCTTTCCCTTCATGGGGCGCAATTATGCCGACGGCGAGAAGTTCGTCTGGAAGGCTGCGGACGGCGTCAAGCGCCCCATGCCGCAGCACGGCTTCGCCCGTGATTCCGCCTTTGAAATCATCGAAAGCGGCCCCAAGTACGCCGTCGTGCGGATGATCCAGGATGAGCGCGGGCGGAACTGCTATCCCTTCGCGTATGACTTCCGGATCCGTTTCGATTTCCTCGAACTCTTCCTTCGGATCACGTTTGAATTCGAGAACCGCGACACCAAGCCCCTGCCGTGGTGCGCCGGGCATCATTTCTATTTCACGCTCCCGTGGCATGCCGGTCTGAGCCGACGCGATTACGTGATCAAGATCCCGTCCAAGAAACAGTGGCGGCACGCCGCCGACGGAAAACTCGTGCCCTTCGCCGAACTCAAAGGCGCGACCGAAATCGGTTTCGACAACGCACATCTCTCCGACTGTATTTTTACCAACCTCAAATCCGCCACGCTCAGTTTCGGACCCAAGTCCGGCGAAGAGGACATCACCGTGAAAGTCGGCGAGGAAGCGATTCCGGGCAGCTGGGCGACCGTCGTCACCTGGACCGCGGACCCCGAGGCGCCGTTCTATTGCGTCGAACCTTGGATGGGCCCGCCCAACAGCCCTGAACATAAGAACGGGCTCCGTTTTGCGGAGCCCGGGCAGGTCGACACCTTCGTCACCGAAGTGTCATTGATGTAAGCTGTAAGGCTTACTTGTCGCCGGCGTTCTTGATGGGCAACTTGCCCTTCGACTTAGCCGGGGCCTTCTTGGCCGGAGCGACCGGGGCGGCGTCGGGAACGAGGGTGGAAGCCGGCGCAGGCGCCGTATTGACCGGGGTCAGACCCGTGGTCACGAGACCCGTGTCGACACCACCGTCGGTGACAGCGGACGGACCCTTCTTAGGGCCCATGCAACCGGCGACGACGAGGGAGAGAAGGGAGAGAATGAACAGATTGCGTACCATGGCGAGGAGGTTAGGTTGCGGGGACTCTACCTAGCATGCCGCAACGCACAAGCGCAGATTCTGGCCCCCTTTTCCTGTTTGTCTGCACCGGCAACTTCTATCGAAGCCGCCATGCCGAGGCCTTGTTCAACTGGCACACCCGCCGGATCGGGCACCCCGCGCGGGCTTTTTCGCGCGGCTTGCTCACCTCCTTGGTGGCAGATGAGCCCACCCGCATCTCCCGGGACACCGAGAGGCGCCTCAAGGAGCTAGGCATTCCGCTGGACCATACCGGAACCGAGCCGACCCAGCTTCGCCGGGAAGATCTCGAGCGGGCGCACCGCACCATCGCCCTCAAGAAGGACGAGCATTACGCCATGATGCTGCAATCCCACCCTGAATGGGCGGACCGGATTGATTACTGGACCGTGCACGACATCGACTTCGCGGACCCCACCGACGCCCTTCCTCAGATTGAGGCACGGGTCCTCGAACTGATGAAAGAGTTGGCCGGCCAGGCTGGCGCTTAGGCCGCGGAACCGGCGCTCGCGCGACGGAGGGCTTCGAGATACGAAGCCGCCTGATCGAGGAGACCGCGGAGTTCGGCCATCGTTTCCTGGGCCACTTCGGCCTTCGTCGCGGCGGATTCCTTGAGGGCTTCGGCGCGGCGGGAGAGTTCGAGCGCAAGCTCGTGGGCGGCGGCAATCGTCTTCGCCTTCAATTCGCGGGAGCGCTCATCCAGACGGGCGGCGAGGGAATCGATATCACGGCCGAGCGTGCGGCTCTTCTCTTTCAGTTCGGCGGCCATGATGCGGGAGTCGGGCACGCGACGGAGGTCTTCCGTGAGGCCAACCTTCGAAAGCGTCCAGATGATCCACTTCGTCGGATCGAACTGCCAGCCCTTCACGCCGTTACGGTAGTCGTGCTGGAACTCATGGTGATAGTTATGATAGCCCTCGCCGAAGGTGAGGAGCGCCACCAGGCCGCTGTCGCGGGCGCTGTGATCGGTGGAATACGGCTGGCGGCCGATCATGTGGCAGAGCGAGTTGATGCAGAAGGTGCCCTGCTGGACGACGACCGTGCGAAGCAGGCCCGCGATAAGGAAGGCGGCGAGGGCGGTCATGCCGGGATTAGTGTACCCCATGAGCAGGGCGAAACCGTAGCCGAGGGCGGCCGGGCAGACGAAGCCCACGAATGCGCCGATCCATTGGACGTAGCGGTGCTGCCACATCACGAGAGGATCGGCCTCGAGATCCTTGACGTTCGTAATGGGGGCCGGCGGCTTCAGGCGGAACAGCAACCAGCCGATATGGGCGTAAAAGAAGCCTTTGGAGATATCATACGGGTCTTCGTCTTCATCCACGTGCTTGTGGTGGACACGGTGGTCGGCGCACCAATCATGGGCAGAATTTTCGAAAGAAGCGGCGCCGAAAAGGAGCACGAAGAGTTTCACCGGCCACTTGGCCTTGAAGGAAATATGAGAGAAAAGGCGGTGGTAGCCCAAGGTGATCCCAAAGCCCGTGGCGTAGTAATAAAAGACGAACAACGCCCAGACGAAACCCCAGCCGTGGACCTTATTGGCGGCGGCGGCCGGCAGGTTGAACTGGGTCCAAAGGAACCAGGGCACCACCGTCAGCGAAAGGAAGGCCGTACCGATGAGGAAGGCAGAGGTCACCCACTCGATGCGATAGATTGGGAAGTTTTTGAACTTCATATAGGGGCAAAGGTTGCGGAATGGCTCCCGCCGATGCGAGTCCAATCCGCCTGCCTACGGAGGCAAAAACCGCATCTAAATTCGCTATTAGCGGAAGTATTGTTCCAAAAAAGACGTTCAGGTGAACAGATTCAATCGCGCCGGCGGCGGCCGATCGTGTTCTTCACCGGAATGATGCGCACCGGCTCGCGCGTCTTGATCCACAGATCACTCTCCTTGAAAAGTTTCCCGGAGATACTCTGCACGGCATCGCCGAAAGAATCGACCGGCAGACGCTGGCCCTTCGGGGATTCGTTGAAAGCCTTGGCGACATCAACGATCTTGGCGGAGACTTCCGCAGGGTCATCGTCCTCGAGCAGCTGGACGACCCAGCCGGTGAGGTCTTTCGGCAAGCCCTCTTCGGGTTCGCTCACCAGCACGAGCATCTGCTTCTTCGCGGGCTTCTCGCGCTCGACGACTTCTTCGGCGGCGGCTTCGCGAATTTGGTTCAAGATCGCGGCGGCGACGCGCACGTCGACCCCGCTCTCTTTGAGGACTTTCTGGACGATCTCGATGTCTACCTTGGCCATAGGCCCTCAAGAGACTCCAAGCACCCCAGCGAGGGAAGCCGGAGTTATTCCCAGCACGCCCAGAGGCACCAATTAAAGGGAAGCCGGAGACCGGATGATTGGCTGGGGTGAACCTTTATCGGATGACAGGTGAGGGCACTGGAGTTCAGGCTCCGGCCGTTCGGGGGTCAGCCGCGGGATCCCGAAGCCGATAGTCGATGGCCGAAAGGCCGACCCCTGAGGGGCCGATGCCCTGGGGGCTGTCACCTGGCACCTAAAGCACATCCCCGGCCTCGGGTAGGGTCGGGACCGCGTCACGACAGTGCCGACTTGGGTAGGGCTGACCGGCCCGGTCAGCCGCTGGCAGGGGCGCGACCCGCCACCCGAAACGCCATCTTCCCCCAATGCTCCATACTCGATACTCCATACTCGATTCATTGGCTCTCTTGCCTCCCTCCTCCCTTTCCCTCTTAACCCCCTCGATGCCGGAACACACGAAAGTCATGGGCAAGGAATGGGCGGAGGCCCGCCGGTCGGCCAATGTCGCCCGCCTGGGAGCCACCTTGGCCGCGGCCTTGGCGGGTCGGACCGGCATCACCTTTGAACTCGGCTGCGGACACGGCCACTGGCTGGCCGCCTACGCTGCGGCCCATTCCGATGAGTTCTGCGTGGGCATCGATCTGATCACTCACCGGGTCGAGCGCTCCGTCCGCAAACAGACGCTCGGCAAGCTCGACAACGTCATCTTCCTCAAAGCGGAGGCCATGGAATTCCTCGAAGCGCTGCCTGGGGAGATCTTTCTGGAAAAGATTTTCATCCTCTATCCCGATCCGTGGCCGAAGAAGAAGCATCACAAGAACCGCTTCATCCAAGCATCCAGCCTGGACCTCCTGGCCAAGCGGGCCGGGCCGGGCGCCAGCCTGCACTTCCGGACCGACGACGCGGATTACTTCGAATGGACGCGGACGCATGTCGAAACGCATGGCGGCTGGAAACTGAAGGCGGGGAATCCATGGCCGTTCGAGCAAACGACGTTCTTTGAAGAGCGCATGAAGGCCAAGCGAGACCTTGAAGCGGAAAGAGTGCCGTAAAATCACCATTTTATGCCGATTGCTGGGGTGTTCTTTCCCTTGCATCTCCACACGTCATAAGTTGTCATAAATGCTGTGAAATCCTTCCGTCACACGCGTATCACTTTCACCATCGGGCCGGCCACGGAATCCGAGGCCCAGTTGGAAGCGATCATCACCGCCGGTGCTGACGTCGTCCGCCTGAACATGGCGCACGCCGACCACGAGTGGGTGCGCAAGACCGTCGCCCGCGTCCGCAAGGTCTGCAAGCGCATGAAGAAGGAGCTCTCGGTGATGATGGACATCAAAGGCCCTGAAATCCGCACGGGTGCCCGTAAAGAGGCCGCCCAGCTAGCGGTGGATCAGCTCGTCGACGTGACGGGATCCGAGGAAGCCAAGGCCGAGGGAGATATTTTGGTGATTCCGACCAACTACCCCAAGATGATCTCGGCCGTACCGGTCGGGGGCGTCGTCTTGGTCGACAACGGCCTCATCCAGCTTCGGGTCTTGGAACAGCTGAAGGATCGCCTGCGTTGCAAAGTCGAACAGCCCGGACCGCTCGGCAGCCGCCGCCACATCAATCTGCCCGGCGTAAAAGTCGACCTCCCTGCCCTCACGGACAAAGACCGTGACGACGTGGCCGTCGGCTGCGAAGTCGGCGTCGACTTCTACGCGTTGTCCTTCGTCCGCGAAGCCGCCGACGTGTATGCGCTCCGCACCCTGCTCGCACAGCACGAATCCAAGGCGCACATCATCTCCAAAATCGAGGACCAGTCCGCGATCGAACACCTCGGCTCGATTCTCGAAGCCACCGACGCCCTGATGGTCGCACGCGGTGACCTCGGCATAGAAATTCCCTACGAGACCTTGCCACTCATCCAGCGCCGCGCCGTCGCCATGGCCATCGCCTGCCGCAAGCCGGTGATCGTCGCGACGCACATGCTTGAGTCGATGATTCAGAATCCAGTGCCCACGCGCGCCGAGGTCACCGACGTCTCCAACGCCGTGCTCGAGAAAGCCGACTCGGTCATGCTTTCGGGCGAGACCACCACTGGTAAGCATCCGATCCGCTGCGTCGAAGTGATGGCTCGCATCGCTTCCACGACCGAGAACGAACTCCCGCGCATCCTTTCCGCTGAGCAGCCCAATGAAACCCCGAAGATCAAACTCCTCCGCGCCGCCGCCGGCCTCGCCCAGGACCTCGGCAACACCGGCATCATTGCCTTCACCCGCAACGGCGACGTCCCGCGCACGCTTTCCTCGCTCCGCGCCGTCGGCTGCCCGATTTACGCCTTCATGGAAGAGGAAACCGTCCATCGCAAGATGGGCCTCCTCTGGGGAGTGGCCTCCTTTCAGACCAAGTTCCGCCCCAAGGCGGAAGACAACATCACGCTCGCCCTGGAACGCCTCCGCGACGAAGGCCACTGCGTACCCGGTCAGGTGCTCGTCATCGTGACCAACGTGATTCTAGGCCCGACCGTCATCGACAGCGTGCAATTGCGCGCCGTGCCGCCGATCGAAGCGCCAGGGGTGTAGGAGGGAGGCGTGGGCGGTATGCTGTCATGGTGAACTGCTGCGAAGCAGCTGCCTCAGGTAGGGTCGGGACCGCGTCACGACATAGCTGTATCTATTCTTAGGTGTCGGGTGACGGCCACCAGGGCATCGGCCCCTCAGGAGTCGGCCGTTCAGCCTTCAGCCATCGGCTTCGGGTTCCCGCGGCTGATTCCCGAACGGCCGGAGCCTGAACTCCCGGCTCCCGTGCCCGTCACCCGTCACCTGAAATTGTCTCTCATGTCTGAAAATACCGCCGCGCCAATGCTTGCGTACCGGAATCGCCTTCGCCGGCGGCGACAACTTCGCCGTAGAGTTTTGCGGCGAGTTCGAGGCCGGGCAGCCTGATGCCTTGCTCGCGACAGACGTCGAGCGAGAGGCCGATGTCCTTCACGAAATGTTTGACGTAGAAGCCCGGTGCGAAGTCGCCCTTGAGCACGCGGGGAGCGAGGTTAAGCAAAGCCCAACTCGATGCGCCGCCGCCCGAGATCGAGCGCAGCGTGGTCTCGAGATTGAGGCCCGTCGCATGGGCGAAAGCCAGGGCCTCCGACATAGCGATCATGCCGGAGGCGATCCCGATCTGGTTCGCGAGTTTGCAGAGCTGGCCGGTGCCGGGCGCGCCCTGGAGGACGATCGTCTTGCCCATCGCCGCGAAGAGCGGCTGGGCGAAATCATAATCCTTCGGCGACCCGCCGACCATGATGGTCAACGTGCCTTCGCGGGCGCCACGATCGCCGCCCGAGACGGGTGCATCGAGCGGGCCAAAGCCTTTCGCCGAAGCCTCGGCAGCAAGCGAGCGGGCCAGCGCTGGGCTCGAGGTGGTCATATCAATGAGCACGCAGCCTGGCTTAGCGGTGTTCATGAAGCCCTGCGGGCCACGCCAGACTTCTTCGACGTCGTTCGGGTAGCCCACCATCGAAATCGCCGCATCGACGCCACGGGCGGCCTCGGCCGGCGAAGCAGCCCACTTAGCGCCCAGCGCGAAGAGATCTTCCGCCCTAGCCTTCGTGCGGGTGTAGACCATGACCTCATGGCCAGCCTTGAGCAGGTTCGCGACCATGCTCTTGCCCATCACCCCGGTGCCCACGAATGCGATTTTCATATCAGTAATGAAAGGAAGGAAAGGCCCGATGGCAAACTGGGAGGCAAACCCCAAGGCAGTGAGGCCTACCTTGGGTAGGGACGGCTCTCCGAGCCGTCCGTTCGCGAGCAAAATCAGATTCTCATCAGGCCAACGGCGGGCACGGAGAGCCACGCCCTACCCAATACAGCCCGAGACCGCTTGCCCTTCGACGGCGAATCCTTGAATCTGCCAGCATGTCTTCGGCGCCCCTCACCGTCAGCGAGCTTTCGGACGTCCTCAAGGGCACGGTGAATCGCATCGGGACCGTCGAAGTCGTCGGGGAAATCTCGGGCTACAAACATTATTCGTCCGGGCACCACTACTTCTCGATTAAGGATAGCGGAGCGACGCTCGGCTGCGTGCTCCTGAGCTACCAGGCGCGCTGGGTGAAGTTTGCGATGGGCGACGGCGTGAAAGTCATCCTCAAGGCCAAGGCCGATATCTACGCCCCTTCCGGCAAACTCTCGCTGATGGTGGACTCGATGAAGCAGGCTGGCGAAGGGGACCTCTTCCAGAGGTTCAAGGAGCTGCAGGAGAAACTGAAAGCCGAAGGCTTGTTTGACGAAGCGAATAAGCGCACCCTGCCCGACTTCCCCAAAGTCGTCGCCTTCATCACCTCTGAGAGCGGCGCAGTCTGGCACGACTTCACCGAAGTCCTGAAGACGCGTGGCTGGAGCGGCACGGCCTGGCTCGTGCCCGCGCGCGTACAGGGCGAGACCTGCCCGGGCTCCATCATCCACGGCCTGAAACTCGCAAACGCCATCCCGGGGATCGACCTCATCGTCGTCGGCCGCGGCGGAGGCTCGATGGAAGATCTCTGGGGCTTTAACGACGAAGCCCTCGTGCGCGCCGTGCGTGCGAGCAAGACGCCCGTCATCTCCGCCGTCGGCCACCAGACGGACTTCACCCTGTGCGATTTCGCCGCGGATAAGCGCGCCGAGACCCCGACCGCCGCCGCGGAGCTCATCGTCTCCGGCCAGATTAAGTTACGTGAAAAACTAAAACTGCTCGCCGCCGAGCTCGCGCGTTATTCACCAAAGGCGAAACTCCAATCCCTCTTCCAGGATCTCGACCTGCTGAACGAACGCCTCGATGGCGCCGCCCAAGAAACCATCGCGACCTATCGTCATACCCTTTCCGAGCTCGGCAGCGAACTGCACCGTCTCTCACCCAAGGCACGCCTCGGCGTCACGCGTGAGAAGCTGAATCAACTCGGCAAGCGCCTGCAGTCAGCCGGTTTCGAATCCATCCTCTCCCGCGGATACTCCATCGTCCGCGATGCCGACGGCACCGTGATCTCCTCCAGCAAAGACGTCACCGCCGGCCGCAAACTCCGCCTCAAGTTCAACGACGGCGAAGCCGGCGCGACGGGCGGCTAAAGGCCCCCCTGCCCAGAGACACCGAGGGCAGCACGCGGTGCTGCCCCTACCTGACGCAGAGGATTAGTAGGCCTTCGCCATCACCACGCGGCGGGCGCTGGGCTCGCCGGTGACGACGCACTTGCCAGGCTCGTCCTTGGCGTCGAGGGGGATGCAGCGGATGGTGACCTTAAGTTCGTCCTTGAGGCGCTTCTCAACGGCCTTGGAGCCGTTCCAGTGGCACAGCGCGAAACCGCCGTGGATTTCGGCTTTCTCGGCATTTTTCGGCGTGAAGAACGCCTTGAGCTCATCCCAACTATTGATTTCGCGGGTGTGTTCGGCGCGATGGGCCTTGGCGCGGGCGAGGAGATTATCCTGGATGGATTGCAGACGGGCGACGATGCCGGAGACGAATTCGGCACGGGGGACGCCGGCCTTCTCGCCGGTATCGCGACGGGCGGCGAAGACCGCGTTGGCGGCCATATCACGCGGGCCCACTTCGACGCGGACTGGGACGCCCTTCTTGATCCAACCCCAGACCTTATCGCCGCCGCGGATGTCGCGGTTGTCGATCGTCACGACGATCTTGCGGTCATGGAAGCGCTGGGCGGCGAGTTCCTTTTGGAGCGACTGGCAATAGGCGAGAATGTCGGCCTTCGTGGCGTCGTCCTTATAAATCGGGATGATCACCACGTGCTGCGGGGCGAGGCGGGGGGGTGCGACGAAACCATCATCATCGGAGTGCGTCATGATCATGCCCCCGATAAGGCGAGTGGACACCCCCCATGAGGTCGTGTGCGCAAACTGCTGGGTGCCCTTCTCGTCCTGGAACTGGATATTGCATGACTTGGCGAAATTCTGCCCGAGGTAGTGCGAGGTACCCGCCTGGAGGGCCTTGCGATCCTGCATCATCGATTCGATGCAGAGCGTGTCGACGGCGCCCGGAAAGCGTTCGCCTTCGGTCTTGCGGCCCATGATCACCGGCATCGCCATGTAGTTCTCGGCGAAGTCCGCGTAGACCTGGAGCATCTTATTCGTCTCTTCGACGGCCTCGGCTTCGGTCGCGTGCACCGTGTGGCCTTCCTGCCAGAGGAACTCGGCGGTGCGAAGGAAGAGGCGCGTGCGCATCTCCCAGCGGACGACATTGGCCCACTGGTTGATCAGGATCGGCAGATCGCGGTAGGACTGGACCCACTTCGAATAAGTCTCGCCGATGATCGTCTCGGAAGTCGGGCGGACGATGAGCGGCTCTTCGAGTTCGCCGGCGGGGACGAGCTTACCATCGGGGCCCATCTCGAGGCGCGAGTGGGTGACGACCGCACATTCCTTGGCAAAACCATCGACGTGGGCGGCTTCCTTCTGGATGTAGCTAACCGGGATGAAGAGCGGGAAATAAGCGTTCACATGGCCGGTCTCCTTGAACATCTCGTCGAGGTCGCGGTGGATATTTTCCCAGAGGGCGTAGCCCCAAGGCTTAATCACCATGCAACCGCGGACCGGGCTGTTCTCGGCCAGGTCGGCGTGCTTGATCACCTGAAGATACCATTCGGGATAGTCTTCCTGGCGGGTCGGGGTGATGGCGGTCTTCGGTTTGGTGGCGGGCTGCTGGGACATAAGGGTACTAAAGAGGCAAGGGACGCCGAAGGGCAAGACGGGTTCTCGCCCCTAGGTAGGGTCAGCACTGCGTGCTGACCTAGCTAGGTCGGCACGCAGTGCCGACCCTACCCAAAACAAAAGATGGTCCTCGAACTACGCTTTCTTCGCTTTCCAGAAACGGGGTCGGCCGCTCATGTCGGGCAGGCCGGAGGCTTCCACGTAACCGAGCTTCGCGGACAAGTCCGCCAAAGCGACGTGCTGGTCGAGGCCCGTTTCGCAGAACACCCAACCACCCGGGCGCAAATGCTTCGCGGCACCTTCCAAGATTTTTCTTAAATCAGCGAGCCCGTCTTCCGCGGCGACCAAGGCAGACTTCGGGTCAAACTCGCGCACCTCTGGGTCAGCGACGGCGACTTCGGCTTCCGTGAGATAGGGCGGGTTCGAGATGATAAGGTCGTAAGCATCCGTCACCGCGGAGAACCAGTCCGACTCTGCGAAATTCACGCGCACGGCCAGACCGAGCAGATCGGCGTTCTCACGTGCCAGCGTCAAGGCTTCGGCCGAACGGTCAACCGCATCGATTTTCCAGAGTGGCCGCTCCGAGGCCAGTGCCAGCGCGATGGCGCCAGAACCCGTGCCGAGATCCAGGACGCGCACGGCCTGATCTTCCGGAAAAAGTTCCAGGGCGTGATCAATCAGCTCTTCCGTCTCTGGACGCGGGATGAGCGCGCGCTTATCGGACTTCAGGACGAGGTCGCGGAACTCCACCTTGCCCGTGATATGTTGCAGGGGCTCGCGATTGCCGCGGCGGACCGTCATCTCACGGAGGCGCATCACCTCGGCGTCATTGAGTAGACGCTCGAACTGCAGATAAAGATCAAGGCGCTTCAGCCCGAGCCCGCCCGCGAAGAGATGTTCGGCCTCGGCGCGCGGCTTCTCGAGCCCCTTGCGGGCCAGGAACTCCGTCGCCTTCTTCAGCGTCTCGAGCAAGTTCTGCATCAGCGGGCGGCGGCGCGCGTCAGGCGGTCGTTATAAGCCGCGCCGAGGCCTGCGGGAGCGGCCAGTTCAGCGTGGATAGTCGCGTAACCGCGGGCGTCGAGTTGACGCAGAAGGTCGAAAAGATTGTGCGCAGCCTCTTCGACCGAACCTGATTCAGAAAGCAGGAAGACATCGGCGTTCCCCGGCGGAGCGGCCCGTCGGCCGATGAAAAGAATTGCCGAGCGCAGGTTGGCGATGACCGGAAGGGTGCCGTGCGGAAAAAGCGCAACGCGGGTGGCCGGGCTGTAATGGCGCTCGAGCATGCCCGGGGCATCTTGAGCTGCGTGCGGGCTCGCGGCACGCGTGATTACTTCGACTTCGCCCAGTAGTTCACGAAGGGTCTCCAGCGAAACTGGCCCAGGGCGCAGCAGGCGGGCGCGGTCGGGCGCAGAGAGATCGAGAATGGTCGATTCCAGTCCGTGCTGGCAGGCGCCGCCGT
>SESF01008038.1_pt1 | contig 70808 bp, 53 predicted proteins | sample 3171521 | NCBI WGS metagenome assembly SESF01 (sample SAMN10866945, study PRJNA518727) | freshwater metagenome | biome: subpolar coniferous forest; feature: holomictic lake; material: water; isolation source: holomictic Lake 227, 6 m and 8 m depth | place: Canada: near Kenora, Ontario | collected...
TTTATCCGACTTTCAGGTGAAGATCAGAAAAAACTGTTTGTTATAAAACAGATTATTGACAAACAGATAAAGTTACTGTAATATTTTACATCTTTTTATCGATTACATCAGCCCAAGAAAACCATCGCAAAAAAGCCTCTGACTTCACAAGAAAATCAGAGGCTTTTTTTGAGTTTAAGCAGAGAGCTTACCTTTTACCACTTGCTCAGAAGCCAATGCGGGCTATAATGGAGCCTGTATGAGCCATGAACTCGGTACGACTATCAAGATCGTACCTTAACTGGAGACTGAAAGCACCCTTGGTCGCTGCCGTCACGGCCGCACTTAGATTCCATGCATTAGAATCCAGCGCAACGCCAGGAGTTACAAAGCTGCTGCCACCACCCACAAACGATGCAACACTCTCTTCGCTCTGCGTACCGATATTATGGTACCAATGGAAGGCAACTTCCGGACGGAAGGTGATTCCCGGGTTTGCCCATTCGGTAGCAAGACGGGCACCTAAGCCCAATCGGGTGCGATTGATCGACTGCCCATCAACGTTCAGGCTGATTGCACCAGCACCAGTTTCAGTGTAGGCATCCTGTTGCAGTTGCTTGTAATCAACCGAAGCCTGCGGCGTAAAGGTTGTTTTACTGCCAAGCTTGAAGCCGTAACCAATACCAAGATCAGCACCAAACTGAGTGCCATCAAAGTTGGAAGCGGCTGTGCGGTCTAACGCCGCAGTACGGCTGCCATCGTAGTTGTTCAGGCCATAGCTGATGGCACCATCCACATAAAAAGCTGACGTCACATCAAAATTGAGGTAGCCCATCATCTGATAGCTCTTGATGTGCATCGTGTCGCCATAACGGAAATCCTTCTGATCAACATCAGTTGCGGTATATCCTCCAGCAATGCCGAGCAAGAGATCTTCATTGACACAACCATCAAAACCAACGGCAGTACCATAAACCGTTGATGCGTAGCCATCGTATTCACCACGCTGTTGTTGTCTGCCGTAGGAACCAAGCCCCTTCAACCACACACCACTATCATGCGAACTCTCTTTGGACGTATCGCCATCAGGCACAACACACTTGCCGCGCAAGGCCGACATACGCATATCGACAGCATTGAGCGACAAATCAAACGATGAAAATGCCGACTCAGTGATAGATGCATTGGCAATCGGAGCCAAACGCCTCACCTGGGTCGCCAGATTGGCCTGATTATTACCATAGCCAAAATTGTCAATATCCAACTTCTGGATAACCTCGACCATAGCACCCGTCTGGCTGCCCGCTGCCGCAATGGTGCCAAGCGCGATTCCTGCATTGTTGGTGAAGCTGCCAACCGTACCCGATTTCTGAATGTAGTTTTCGTTTGCCGCGTAAGCGCCACTGCCCGTGCGGTTAGCCGTAACAATCAAGTCACCTGAAACCTGACTTACCGAAGAGTTAATGCTGAAGCTGTTGTCAAAAACCTGAGGTGAGGCATCGGTATCCGTGCTGGTAGTCCAGCCAGAGCCACTGGCCGCATCAATCAGCGTGCAAGTACCGCCATTGGCCAAACTGCCAACATAGTTCACCTGCACTTTTTCAGCACCGGTCATGGCCAGTGCGCCAGTCAAAGTCAAGAGAGAGGAGCCATTTGGTGTTGAAGCGGCGCCATCCACACCCGTTTGATCGAGGCTGTTCACCGTGAAGCTCAATGCGCCACCATGTGTTGTAAACGAAGCTGCGGTAACATGCGCAGTGCCAAAGTTTATTGCATCATGCGCATTGTTAAGCACCAAGGCTCCACCAAGCTGAGTGACGGTGGATTTGATATTGGCAACAGTGCCTCCTGTCCACCCCTGCATAGCGGTTGCACCAGCATAGTCAAAATCGCCTGTTATATCTGACAGGGCAACCGGTTTCAGTTCGCTACCACTATTGCCAATTGTTACCGTAGAGGCATAGACATTGCCGTCAATGGCTGCGGTAAAGCCTGTTGTTGCACTACCAGTTGAGGCCGAGTTGAAGGTAACAGCATTCAGTACTTTGCCACTGGCACCAATAGCTCCAATATAACTGCTGCTGCCCATAAAATTCAGGACACCGGTATTATCAAAATTCGTGGTAATGGTACCGCTCACCGTCTTGCTGTCGGCAATATTAACCGTACCACCATTCGACCATGTACCTCCAACTCCACCGTCTCCGTAGCCACTATATGGTGAAGTCTCGACACTGACCGGTGCATTACCACTTCCAGAGCCGAAAACCAGGTTACCGTGCAGGTCACCGTTCAAGTTCACCGTGCCGCCCCCCACATTCAGAGAGCCTGTATAGGTGTCCGATTCGGAGAGAGAGCCTGCTGTCATTCGCGTAGCAGCGTTGACTCCGACGTAGATATCATTCTGGAAGGTGACGGTGTTAACTAAAGGGCTGTTACCTGAAGTGCCTGCCCATATACGGTTGAAGGTGTTAGAAGAGGTAGCTGAAGTGCCAAGGTATCCACCAACCGAGCTCGAACCGGCAAAAACCAGAGTCGCATTATTGGCATTGACCGCCTTGATACCGAGCGTCGGGTCAGTGGTGAATTTAACATTGACTCCATCACCCACTTCGAGCGTACCTTTACCTTGTACACCTCCTGCAGCAATGCCAAAGTCGAGCGTACCCTTCATCCCCTTGGCTTCATACGTTGCGGGAGAAGTCAATGACGTATATGCACCAGTAGTCGGGGTGCCGACTTCCGTCCCCGGTGCTGAAGAGCTGCGATCGCGCAGCTCAAGCTTGCTGTAATGGCCGCCCATTGTCACAGAAGTAGCCGTCAGCAAACCACCAACTTCAACGACCGCCTTGTCTGCATTGATCGCCAGTGTACCAACGGTCGTTGTGCCATTCACTGGTGCGCCAAGAGTATTCAATTGAACCCATGCAGTATTGCCCCCGACATTGATCGTCCCTATCGTGCCTACCCCGCCAGTAACAACGTTATGACCGCCCAAAAAGTTAAGCGTCCCGTTGTTGGTTCCTGTATTGATAATATCACCGTCGACAAAGCTGTTTTTACCCAAATTCAGTATGGCATTCCCCCCTGCATAGTTAACATCACCTGTCATACCGACGTTATCGCCAAAAGAAGCCGAGCCAGCAATGCCCACAGCGGGGGCTGTCAAAGATGAAAAAGTCAATGCATCCGCCGTAACATTCCCGTTGAATACCACGCCTGACCCCGAAACATAGACGTTATCCACACCAACCGTACCGCTGATGGTGTTATTTCCCTGGAACTCTACTCTTGTAACGTTGTCTCCAACGCTTGGCGCAGACTCTGAAATGTTACCGGTAATAGTTGTTGCTGCTGTGGTGAAAATGGCGGTTGAAGTAGTGGCAGTACCATAACCAACACCAGTACCATAATAATCTGCATTGGTGTTGCCCATAAAGAGGTTCGCATTGAGGCTCCCGTTAAACGTCGTCGTTCCAGAGTAGAGATAGGCACCGCCATCCCTTACCCCGGAATCGGTCGTGGTACCCAACTGCACAGTACCATTAAACTGATTCGTCCCCGTCAAATTGAGTGTGCTGCCGACACCGGTATCAGTTTTAACCGCATACCCGGAGCCATCAGCGGGGACGATAACGTCATTAGCATTCAACACGGCGTACCAGTAAGGCGCATAGTAGGAGTTTATGAGACTATGCGTTAGCGTGTCTACCAACACATTACCAGTATTATAATCAGTATATGCATTATAAGGTGGAGCAGTATGAAAAAGCACCTCATCAAACTCAACAAACTGTTCGAAGGAACTATTCAGGCTTGCACTTAAGTTAATAGCGCCAGAACTAAAGTCATAGGTATAAACCTGACTACCACCTGTACTTGTCGCATGTCCACTCGGATACGTAAAAGTATTGCCCGGCCACAGTAAATCAGTCCCACTAAAAAACGCAGGAGAGGATTGCCAAGTATGGGTGTAGATCCCTGTCTCATACCTATAAAGAACATCAGCGGCAGTTTTCGTAACTTGAGCACTCGCACTACCGGAAAACATCATCCCGCTGATGGCACACACCGCTACGGCTGAAGCTACACGACGACTTTTGCGGCCAACTTTATTTAGTTTGCGTTTTTTTCGACTCATGGAAGTCTCTTTTTTTAATTTTGTTTTCGTTCAAAATTCACAGAATACGTCCCAATTTATTGCTATTGTAGTTATTCCGCAAATTTTTTTAACTCCGCAAAAAAAAAGAGCATCCCATCATCAAACGACGGCAGTGCTGCGCTGAGCCTCCTCTCATAACAACAAAAAGATGAGAGAAGCTACGCCAAAGCTAAAAAGCATGGACAGGCCGAACCCGACCGCTGACCTGCTTGATCTCGTGGTTTTCGTCTCCACTGTAGAAGTTCTGGTACCAGGCTTCCTCAGCATCATCCTGCGAAGAGCTCCAGTAAAGATGGTCAGCAAAACCGCCAACAACATCTTTCTGACGATAGAGCTGGTTCAATTGCCACGCGTTCGGCAAAAACCAGTCATTATAACCCTCGCTCACAAAATTCTCACAGGCCGCTTTTGCATCATACCAGGTAAAGTTCTCTGCATCCATGCCATGCGACTTGCCCGCTACATTTGTACTTGCTGCAACAAGACCATGCTCGCCACTGCCATCTACATAAAAAACAACTCCTCCCCGGTAGCGCTCACCAACCGTTATCGCAGTAGAGACAAGTGGAGCGGAAAGCAGACTCAAGGCGATAAGCATGAGTGTTATCCTTAGCCTATCAAAAAAACGATTTGCAATGAGTTTCATGATAATTAATTATTTAGTTATTTTTTTATTTTAATGAGCGTTAAAAGAATTCAACTTGCCGAAAAAACTCACAAAAAAATATAGTGCGGAAATATGCCAGACTATCGCCATACCGCATTATTTCCTCTTTTTTTAATTAAAAATTACAACTCACAAAACTCTCTTTTTTACATCCATCCGATAATTAAAACAGGTGCTCAAGAGAAGAAATAATTTACCTATAATCACATCAAAATCTCGGCAACAATGGAAGGAAAACAAAAACATCCATCAATCTAAAATATTATATAAAAAGCAGTAAAAGGGAAATTACCGCTTTGAAAGAACATACTCTGATAAAGAGATTTATTTTGCACAAGAGCGATACATCTTACAAATACAAAAAAATCATCAAAGAGCAGTTAAATAACGCACTATTTTTGTAAAGTCTCAATACGGATTATCCATTAAATAATTTACAACTTTATAGTCATTAAATCAAGTAATCAGGGATATTTTTTAAAAAAAATCTTTAATACAATTGAAGTCTCAATTAATATATATTTTATATATACACGGATAAGCGATTATAAATATATTGCGTGGAGATACAAATTATTTCCAATTATATATCATGCCGCCTATGCGCAATTTGACGGTAATTACATGCGAAATATACGCAACTGCCTGCGGAGAGATATAATGGTCAGTCAATTTGCCTGCGCCCCCTTTCTTGCGTATCTTGAGCAGAAAGAACCATCTCAAAGTCCCGAAAACCCATGATCGCCGAGCGTCTGCTTTTTCAATCTGACGGAGGATTTATCCGCATTCCTGTATGGGGTCATATCCCTCTCAGCGAAGCGCTAAAAAAAATTCTTTCGCACCCCTCCTTTCTTCGCCTCAAGGGAATTCGGCAACTCTCCTTCTCGCAGCAGGTCTACCCTGGAGCCACGCATACCCGCTTTGAGCACTCCATCGGAGTCTATCATCTGATGAAACTGATTCTGCAGCGCATGTTGACCAATCCTCTGGCACTCGCCCTTCAAAATGAGAGCTTCCGGTTTGACGACCACAACTGCCGGGTGCTGCTTTCGGCCTCCCTTTTGCACGATATCGGCCACTTTCCCCATGCCCATATCATTGAGGAGCAGATTCCCCGCTGCGGCAACGAGCCGGTATTTTCTCACCACGAGGAGCTTTGCCGTCACTTTATCTATGAACAGCATCCCGGGGTTCCCACAATTGCCGAAATACTTCAGATGGAGTGGATGGTGGAGCCTGAAGCGGTTATAGCGCTCATCACAGGCCGTTCCGGAACCTGCTTCAGCAAACTGATCAGCGGCACGCTCGACCCTGACAAGATGGACTACCTGATGCGCGACGCCCACCACTGCAATATCCCCTACGGAAGCATTGATATTGAACGGCTGATTGAGTCGTTTGTGCCTGACCCTCAGCGTGAGCGGTTTGCCATCACCGAAAAGGGTATTGCGCCACTTGAGAGTCTGCTTTTTGCAAAGTACATGATGATGCGCAATGTTTACTGGCACCATACCAGCAGAGCACTCTCGGCTATGCTCCGAAGGCTTCTGCAGGATATTGCTGGAGAGGGTATGCTCTCTGCAGAGGCCTTGCGCAAGCTCTTTTATGGCAATGCCGATGACCGGGTGCTGCATGAACTGAAGCAGTTGATGCCGGAAAAGGGGCACCCTCTCGCAGCCCTCCTTGATGATATCCTTCTTCGTCGGGTCTACAAGAGGGCGATAACAGTACAGCCCTACCTGCCGCACTCCGGAAAAGAGGATGAGCGGTGGTTCATCTATAGCAGTAACAGCTCGATGCGCCGCACCATGGAGCTGGAGATCTGCCGCTTTCTTAACAAACGCTACCATCTCGGCCTCCACGGCCATGAGGTACTCATTGATCCACCATCGAAGAAGGATATTTTCGATTATGCCGATCTGAAGGAGCTTCGCGTCTACCCGACCCGCTCGGAGCACATCCACTACGCTCTGCAGTGCGAGTCGGAGTATGTAGGGTTTGATGAGCTGAACGAGTCGGTTTTTCAATCGAATTTCATTCTCGCTTTTGAGCGCTATACCAAAAAATTCAGGGTGCTCTGCCGTCCCGACCTGGTTGAGCCTGTCGTGCAGTCGCGCGAAGAGATCATGAGTATGCTCGCCAACGATCTTGACCTCTTTCGTTAGCAGCTTCAAGTAAACTGCCTCCAGTTAATAATGGTGTGCAGCACGACTGCAATGACGAAGAGAGAGCTCAGCCACACCTGTGCCGGCTGTGACATGGCGGACATACTGTGTAAAAAATAGAGAAGACCAGTAATGATGGAGAGGATAAATGCACCGATTGTAAAACGATTTGCCCGAAATCTGCCTTTAGTGTTCATCGTATTGTTTGAATTAAAATATGAGCGAAACTCTTGTTCTCTCTGGCGCAATGGATAGATTCTATTCACTCTAAACAAGGTACGCCCGGGATTCTTAAAGGATTATAAATGAATCCTTAAACGTTGCTTAAAACAAACACTGCCGGTTCTGTCAAAAAGGTAATAACTGAAAAAATGGAATGCGGAGTGGTGACTTTATCTTATATTTCAAAAAAAACAAAACACTCGTACCATGGAACATCAGGACAAATTTTACAAGGGACTCTTCTTCGGCGCTGTGCTTGGCGCAGCCGCAGGTACTATTATGGGGCTGCTCTTTGCACCGCACAAAGGAAAGGATACCCAGCAGATTATTTCAGGAAAAATCAAACTTGCGCTCGACAAGGCTACCGATCTCTATGAGGGTAACGAGAACGATGCTGCCTACAACAATGAGGCGAAGACACGCTCGCAGGAGATCATTGATACGGCGCGTGACGAGGCAAAAAAAATCCTCAACGAGGCCAACAGCATTATCAAGGAGATCAAGGGATACCCTAAAGCCAAGGAAAACTGAGTGATGCTCTCATATCTGGGTGCAAACCTGACAGAGAACAACAGTGAAAGAGATGCCGTTCTTTTGCTGCACGCCTTTCCACTCTCTGCCGCAATGTGGCAGCCCCAACTGGAGGCTCTTGGCAAGGCCGGATATGCAGTTATTGCACCAAATGCTTATGGTATTGCTGGATCAGGGGTAATGGAGGGGTGGAGCTTTACCGATTACGCCCACGAGCTTGCCCGGCTTCTTGAGTCGCTGAACATTGTGCGAGCAACGGTTGTTGGCCTTTCGATGGGTGGATATCAGGCATTTGAGTTCTACCGGCTCTACCCCGGAAAAACCGCATCGCTTGTGCTGTGCGATACGAGGGCTGAGGCCGATGCGCCAGCGGCCCGCTCCGTGCGGGAGGAGTTCATCGGAGCAGTAGAGGCGGGAGGGGCCGAAGAGGCAGCCAGACGCATGATACCAAACTATTTTACCGCAGGGAACTCTCTCAACAAACCAGAACTGATCAGAGAGGCCGACGCAATGATACGGGAGCAGAGCGCCACAGTGATCAATGCTGCAATGCATGCAATCATGATGCGCTATGAGGCAACACCACTTCTTGCCTCAATACACTGCCCTGTACTGATATTGAACGGAAGGGAGGACAAGCTCACCACGCCTGAAACTGCCGAAAGCATTCACACACTCACTGCAGGCTCACAGCTCCTTCTGCTCAGTGGAGCCGCTCATATTTCAAACATGGAGCAGCCCCAAGCCTTCAATAGTGCCCTGCTCGCCCATCTTGAAGAGGTCAGAGGCTCCTGACCTCCTTTTTGCCTCATCAAACTTCGAGACTTTCAAGCAGTTCAAAAAAGTTTGGAAACGAGACGCCGACAACATCGCTATCCGAAATATCAATAGGGCACCCTGTCGCCTTGCTGGCAATGGCAAAGCTCATGGCAATTCGGTGATCATCAAAACTCTCTATCACCACCGTGCCTGAAGGGGTTATCCTGCGCCCTTTGACAATGAAACCGTCGGGATACTGCTCGCAATCAAAACCAAGACGCTGAAGATTGACCACGAGGGCATCAATACGGTCGCTCTCCTTGGTTCTCAGCTCGGCGGCGTTGTGCAGTTCAAACTGACCGGATGCAAAGGCTGAAAGCACGGCAAGCATCGGGATTTCATCAATAATAAAGGAGACAAGCTGCGGATCGCGGATTACAAGGGGTTCGAGCCCGGCGTGGTTCTCCACAAGGATATCTCCGATGGTTTCGCCACCAATCACCCGCTGGTTTTCAATTGTCAAACCAGCCCCGGCATCTGTCAAAAGAGTGAGAAATACAGCCCGTGTCGGGTTGAGGCAGACATCCCTGATAATAATTTCTGAACCACGGGCAAGAAGGCCGAGGGCAACAATGAAGCAGGCGGCTGAAGGGTCAGCCGGAATAAAAAAGGGCTTTGCGGCAAGCGACTTTCTGCCCGGTACCACAATAACCCGCTCTCCGTCGCACTCAATGCTCTTGAGACCGAGCATCACTTCCGTATGGTCACGTGAGCGCACCGGTTCTATAATCCTCGATTCGCCGTCAGCATGGAGGGCGGCAAAGGCCACCAGTGACTTCACCTGCGCAGAAGGAACCGGCAGGCGGTAGTTGATCGGCTTCAGCTCTTTGGTTCCCTTGATGTGCATCGGCGCGGTGCCTGAGGGTGAGAGTTGAACATCGACTCCCATGATGCGCAAAGGATCGGCGACCCTCTTCATCGGCCGCTTCATCAGCGAACTATCGCCAATCAACTCACTGGTAAAGGGCTGAGCAGCCAAAATACCGGCAAACATGCGCATGGTGCTTCCTGAATTATTGCACATCAAGGGAGCTGCGGGAGGCTGAAAACTCCATAGTCCCGATGATTCAATAACCACTTTCCGGATACGGCGACCGCCAGCTCCATTCACCTCTTCCTGGCGAAGGGTGATTCCTGCACTTTTCAGGACACTGAGGGTTGACTGATTATCAAATCCGGCGGAAAAGTTGGTGATCTCTGTTGTCCCTTCCGACAATGCGCCGATAAGTGCCGAACGGTGGGAGATCGACTTGTCGGGCGGTAACGCTGTAACTTCACCTTTGAACACTCTCATGAGTCAACATGGATTGGTATTGACAAAAAAAAGGCAACTCCCGTGAAGGAGCTGCCTGAACATAACTGTTTCCAGCGGGAACGATCATGAATTGCGCTCTTCATTTGCCCTCTGCGCTCTTCGTCTGCTCCTTGAGCGCTTCAAACGACCATCCACCGAAGGTTTGACGAAGTATGCGTTTGCACGAAACTCCTTTAAAACACCTGCACGCTCATATTTTTTCTTGAAGCGTTTCAGCATTTTATCGATCGATTCATTGTCATTTATCTGCACACTAACCAATGTAATTCACCCCCTTTTAAAAGATCAACGTCTAAGTTTCAATTTAATAAGATCAGTAACACTCTCTGTATTTTTCCCGTTTGCCGGGTTCATCTGCGCATTTTCGAGAAGCTGTTTTTTGCCACTTTTGCAAAACTCTACAATAATAACAAAAGCACCGCTTCCTGTCGCCTGTTTTTCCCTGACCACCCCAACCTCACCAAGCGCCTGATGATAGAGCGCATCACCCTTGGCATAGATACCATGTGGAGAATAGACCTGGCACTCTTCGGCTTTCAACTCATCGGGACTCACCTCCCGATCAATCTGTATCTGCCACTCCTTGAGCAGATAGACCTGATTGCACTCGGAACAGCGAACCCAGTACTGGTTTTCAGCGGCAGGTGGCAATTCGCCAGCGCCATTTTTACTTCCTTTGGCCTTTTTGGCCGCAACCGTCGTCAGAAAATCCTCCTCCCTGGGCTTGTCGCTCGGCATCCATTCGCCGACAAAAACCTTTTCTGTAATCTGGCCACACCCTTCACAGAAACAAGGCTTGATTTTGCCCTCCAAAATGAACCGTCTTTTTCTGGACTCTACCTTCATATCATATTGCTGGTTGTTGACCCGACCCAAAGCCGTCTGGATTTCCGCCTCTCTCTTGCTCCAATCTCCTTTTGCGGGCTTCATGGCGCAATATAGTGCATCGCACCTGAAAAAAAGAGGAATGTTCTTGAGTGCTTAGTTAAAGAAATCCTCTCTAAAAAACAACAGGATAATTCAGAGGCGGTCACTTATGGGTCAAGGCATCAATAAGATCTGATTTTGTGAGCAATTGAAGGCGCCCGTCAGAGCGGCTTATCAGTACTCCTGATGCACTTTGCTGCAATTTATCGGATAACTCGGAAATTGTTGCATCGAGCCGACAGACCGGAAAAGGAGGCTCCATAAAGCCGACAACCTTTGCATTCATCGCATCGTCGTTTTCAATAAGTATAGAAAGAATCTTGTTTTCGCTGATACTGCCGATCGGTGAATTATAGGAGACGATCGGAAGTTGTGAAACATCGTTCTGCTTCATCATCTCAAACACTTCAGCAAGCGTATTCTCCGGCCAGGCAAAAATAAGATCCCTGCGCGCTTTCAACTGGAGGATATCCTCGGCTGTGATCTGATCAAGGGCTGATTTCGCCTTACGGTAAAAGCCGCGCTTGCGCATCCACTCATCATGAAACATTTTACTCAGATAATAACCGCCAAAATCGTTCATCACCACCACCACACAATCCTCTTCACCGTATGCAGCACCGGCACGAAGCGCTGCAGCCATTGCCGCGCCTGAAGCGCCACCGACAAAGAGCGCTTCCATCCGCAAAAGCTCACGGCCACAGTTGAAGGCATCATAATCACTGACCTGCACCACATCATCAAGCAGCGATGAATCCCAGAATGCAGAGGACTGACGGGAGCCGATCTCCTCCAACTCGGAAAAAGCGGGCTCTCCCGGTATTCCATCCCTGAATAGCCCTGCATAGATTGAGTCCTGCGACTCAACACCGATAATCTGAATGGCAGGATTCCTCGCTTTCAAAAAAGTGGCAATCCCGAAAACCATGGCACCGGAGATCATCGGCACAAAAACATGGGTAACCCTGCCCTCCGTCTGACGAAAAATTTCGCTGCCAGTCGATTCGCTGTAAACCCTGAAGCTGATAGGATTGGCATAAATGCCGGTAAAAAAAGCGTTGGGTATACTCCTTACCAGACTTTCAGCTACATTCATGCAACTACGCGGCTCTCCGGGCAAAGCGTCCGATGGGGTAATCACCAGTTCTGCACCGAGAGCGCGAAGCATGTCCTGCTTCTCCCGCGATATTTTATCAGGAGCGGCCAGCAGCAGCTTGTAGCCTCGGCTCACACAGGCCATGGCAAGGGCAATGCCACTGTTTCCAAAGGTCCAGTCCACCAAGGTCATTCCTGGATGAATCAGCTTGCGCTCTTCAGCGTCCCTGACAATGGCCGTGGCAACCCGGTAGTAGTGCGACCAGGCTGGATTCATATACTCAAGTTTGGCCATGACCCTGGGCCTTATCTGACGGGCCATCTGTTGGACAGGTACCATAGGCGTTTCTGCGGCAAGCCCGAAAATATCGTGGTTCGACATGGTAGCAACTGAGAGATGAGTTAAAATGACAACGTAGTGCCCCGGTGGCGCTGAAGAGAAAATATACAAGGAATAAGCGCCTTTCCGGTTTGAAAATCATAGACAAAATATGTTTTTTTACAGGAAGTTCCACCTGCGATGCAGTGAGCAACAGGGCAAAAGAGTTTTACAGCAATACGGTAACGAGCAAAAAAGGGCCGCCGAGTTATGGATGAAAAAAACAGGGAGTTTACAGCAGGAGAAATTCCACCTGAAAACATGACAGAGGCGCTTGTCTCGCTCGACAATCTTGCCCAAAATGCGCGTCTGATCGCTCGGAGAGTTGGTGAGGGACGGCGAGTTATGGGTATCGTTAAAGCGAATGCTTACGGGCACAACGTCCACAGGGTTGCTGAAAGACTTGAACAGTCGGGTATCAGTGATTTTGGCGTGGCCAACATCCACGAAGCCATTGAACTGCAAAAAAGCGGTGCACTGAAAAAGCGGGCCTCAATTCTCGCCTTCTCTTCGCCGCTTCCCTCTCAAATACCCTTTTTTCTGCACCACGGCATTGAGATGACCATCTGCGACAGCCAGACCCTTCATGCAGCAAAAGAAATTGCTCGCGCAGAGAATAAAACGCTGGCTGTACAGGTCAAGGTCGATACCGGCATGGGGCGTCTCGGTGTCAACCCCTCAGTTGCCATGGAACTCTTGCGGCAAATCGACAGCTCCCCTCACCTTGAGCTGAAAGGAATCTATACCCACTTTGCCGACAGCGCAACCGCCGAAGGGTTCTCCCAACAGCAACTCGACGCATTCACAACGCTCACGGCTGAATATGAACATGCGTCATCCAGAATTGTGTGCAAACACGCGGCCAACAGCGGAGCCATACTTTCGGCACCCCACTCCTGGCTCGACATGGTGCGCCCCGGTATTTTGCTCTACGGGTACCATCCGGCAAAAAATACCCCTTGCCGACTCGACGTCAAACCGGTCATGCAATTTGAGGCTAAAGTGATTTTTGTTAAAACCGTCCCTGCCGGAACCACCATCAGCTATAACCGAACCTGGAGGACACCGGAAGCGTGCTCCATCGCCACTATAGCCGCAGGTTACGCCGATGGCTATGCAAGAGCCCTCTCAAGCCGCGCCACCGTCATGATCAACGGCAACATCTACCCGCAGGTCGGCATCGTCACAATGGATCAGATCATGGTTAACCTCGGTACCACGCACAATGTCAAAACGGGCGATAAAGCTGTTCTCTTTGGATGGGAGGGCATTGGAGCCGACAACCTTGCCGAACTTGCCGGCACAATCAGTTATGAAACACTCTGTTCGGTCTCTTCAAGGGTAAAACGCATCTTTTTATGAACCCCCTCGAAAAACTGGCGCTGAAACTCAGCCTCACCAAGGCTGAAATTACTCTGGTCTCCACTCTTCTGGCCTTTCTGCTGATGGGCGGCATCCTTGTCAACCTCCGTTCATCAGAGAAGGTCGATCTCCTTGTCAAAAAAGCGGAAAGTGCCCGGTATCGTGAAGCAGAGGTAGACAGCCTTATCGCTCTTGCCACCGTACAGCAGGAGAGCGTCAAAGAGGATGTTTTGCAGGGTAATGAAGCCGGAGAAGAAGAGCCCGCGGCTGAAAAAAGGCCGGAGCACCGCTCATCAGGAAAAAAAGTCTTTAACGGCACCCTCTCTTTCAACAGGGCGAGCAGCCAGCAGTTACAGAAAATTCCAGGCGTCGGGCCGGTCATGGCGGAACGGCTGATTACTTTCAGAAAATCAAAAGGGGGAAAAGTGATGCAATTCCAGGACTTTCTTGACGTCAAGGGAATCGGCAAAAAAAAGCTTGAATCCCTCAAAAAATATTTCATACTCGAATAATGAGCACAAGCCTTCTTGCCTGCGCCATAGATGCCAGAGAGTGCGTCATCATTCGCTTGAATACATCCGGCGACAGTGAATACAATCTGAGCGGGTGCAAAACCTTTCCATTCGGCCTTGAAGAGCTTGCGTCCACCAAAGGGAGCCGACTGCTAAACAAGCTCGACAACCAGCTCAACGAGTGGCCCGATGAAGAGCTGGCTCTCTGCATCACACCGACCAACTATCTCCCCCTTCCCGTCTCTTTTCCCGCCAACTTGAGCGCAGAGAGGTGCAGGGAGTACTGCCGGATTGAAGCACAATACTTTTTGAGCCAGCCAGAGGAGTACGATTGCGACTGCACCGCCTATGGCATACACCAGAACGGAGCCCATGAAAAAAAGATGCTGCTCTTTTATCCCGCAGCGGCCAGCAGAAAAGTTTCAGAACACCTTGCAGCCTCACACCGACTCATTTTCAACGGCACTCCGCAATTGCCTCTGCTTCACCTCTCCCGGTTTTGTGCCGGGAGGCAGGTGATTTTGGAGATTGAAAGCAACTATCTCCTCCTGACGGAATCAATAGAGGGGCGGATATTACAATTTTCATGCCAGGAGGTAAAAAACCGGAAGGAGAGCGAACTGTTCACCATCAAGGCACTTGTCGAAAACCCGCTCTGCGGTGAAACGGAAATAAAATTGACCGGCACACTGGCCGACAAGGCGATGACGAGACTCATCCGGAAAAAGACCTCGATGTTGCTGAAACCACTCAACATCCCTCCGTCACTCTCCATCAATAACCCGTTTCCCATCTCTTCAGCCGTAACGGTAAAAGCCATCAGCACAGCACTGATGGCCTTGGACAGCCAAAAGAGGTTTACGCTCTTTACTTGACCAGATTGGTGGCAGTGAAAAAGAGTGCAACTTTGGCCCGATAAAGCACTTTATATTTGGCCAAAGTCTCCAATATTTTTTATCTTTGGCCAGATAAAGAATTTTATATATGGCCAAATCAGCCGATATTGACCAACTTTGGCCAGATATAATGCTGAAACGATGGCAAAAAACTCTGCGCATGAGCAAAAAAAACATATCGGGCCGCAAGGATGAATTGCTGATTCTGGAGCGGGTGCTGCTCTCTCTGGAGCCTGAATTTATGGTCATTTATGGTCGCAGAAGAGTTGGAAAAACCTGGCTGGTCAGGGAGTTTTTTGGCGAAATGATCTGCTTTGAACTCACCGGTATGCACCATGCCTCGCTGGAAGAGCAGTTAACAAATTTTGCCCAATCCCTTGCCAAAGCCACCGGTATGCCGGTTGAGCTCAAGAGCCCCTCATCCTGGTTAGAAGCGTTCAACCAGTTGGAACGGTTTCTGGAGTCCTTTTCTCAGCGAAAAAATGGCAAGAAACAGGTTCTTTTTCTGGACGAATTGCCCTGGCTCAACACTCCCCGCTCAAAGTTTCTGTCGGCCCTGGAACATTTCTGGAACAGTTTTGGCTCCCGCCAGAAGAATTTGATTCTTGTTGTTTGCGGTTCTGCTGCGTCATGGATGTTGCAACATATTGTACACGCAAGGGGTGGGCTTCACAATCGGCTGACCCGTCAAATCCGCCTTCTCCCCTTTACACTTCCGGAAACAGAGGAGTTTTTGCTCAAAAGAGGAGTCAAGCTCACCCGTTATCACCTTGTTGAACTCTACATGGCAATGGGTGGAGTGCCCTTTTACCTGATGCAGGTGGAGCCTGGATTGTCGGCTGCGCAAAGTATTGATCGGGTCTGTTTTTCATCGACCGGGCTTCTGCGTAGTGAATATGAGAAGCTTTATGCCTCGCTCTTTGATGAGAGTGAACTGCATATGACGATTGTGGCTTTGCTGAGCAAAAAACGGTCGGGTTTAACCCGTACCGAGATACTCGCCCTTGCCAAAATTACCACCGGCGGACGACTTACCCGTATCCTTGAGGAGCTGGAAGAGTCTGGGTTTATTGAATCACGGATTCCTTTCGGCAAAAAAGGGCAGGATTCACTCTACTGGCTGACTGATGAGTTCACCCTCTTTTACTTTTCATGGATCAAGCCTCTTGGCAAAAAAAAGGTCGATGAGGGATACTGGATGTCGCCTCAGAATGATCCAGCGCGAAAAACGTGGGCGGGTTTTGCCTTCGAAACAGTTTGCCTCAAGCATGTCCGGGCATTGAAAGCGGCATTGGGAATTGCCATGGTCGAAACCAGCGCAAGCCCCTGGCGTTACAAGCCAACCGGAGAGTCCTCATTGCCGGGAGTGCAGATTGATCTGCTCCTTGACCGGCGTGATGCCTCCATCAATCTCTGTGAGATGAAGTTTTCACAGTCTGAATTTACCATTGACGCCGCATACGCCAAGGAACTCCGTCAGAAAATCACTGTTTTTCGTGAGGTAACCGGCACAAGAAAAAACATCTTTCTCACCATGGTCACAACATACGGCATCACCAATAACGCAGCATCGCAGGAGCTGCATCCCGGTAACCTTACCCTCGATGCGCTTTTTTGAGATATTCAAAGACGATAACTGACAGCCCGCACCGGTCGTGGGCTGTCAGCCATTGGCAACGATCAACCCGTTACTTTTGCCCGCCATTCTTTTGATTGACAATCACCTCAGCAATCTGCACCGCGTTGGTGGCCGCGCCTTTGCGGAGGTTATCGGCGACAATCCACATGTTGAGGGTCTGGGGATGCCAGTAGTCGCGGCGGATTCTGCCTGCAAAAACTTCGTCGCGCTCGTAGGAGGTGAGAGGCATGGGGTAGATGCGTGCCGAAGGGTCGTCCTGCAGGATGATGCCGGGTGACGTGCGAAGAAGCTCGCGCACCTCGTCGATATCAAATTCACGCTCAAGCTCGATGTTGAGCGATTCGCCGTGGCCGCCGTAGACCGGGATGCGCACCGTAGTGGGAGAGATGCTCATGGTTTTGTCGCCCATGATCTTGCGGGTCTCGTTGACCATCTTCATCTCCTCCTTGGTGTAGCCATTATCGGTGAAGGCATCAATCTGCGGCACAGCGTTGAAGGCAATCTGGTGAAAATGGGTGAACTGCTCCTGGCTCTCTCCCGCCAGCTCGCTTTCGAGGGCATCGCGTCCAATTTTTCCTTTACCGGTCACCGACTGATAGGTCGAAACCACCACCCTTTTAACGCCAAAGCGGTCGTGCAGTGGTTTGAGCACCACCACCATCTGAATGGTTGAGCAGTTGGGGTTGGCAATAATCGGTTCGGGGCGACCGTCGGCCCTGAAAATGGCTTCGGGATTGACCTCCGGCACCACAAGAGGCACATCGGGCTCCATGCGGAATGCCGATGAGTTGTCGATAACAACCGCACCTTCAGCCGCCGCAACCACGGCCCACTCTTTGCTGGCGGTGGCGCCTGCGGAAAAAAGGGCGATATCGACATCACGAAAGGCCTCTTCTGAGGGTTCGCGAATGATGAACTCCTTGCCCCTGAAGGTGACCGTCTGACCAGCACTTCTTGACGAAGCAAGCGGCACAAAGTCGGTTGCGGGAAAATTTCTCTCTTCAAGAACCTTGATCATCGTGCGACCGACCAGGCCGGTTGCACCAAGTACCGCCACACGGCAACGGGAATCCTGACTACTCATAACTTATTATATATTATTGGCTTGATAATTTAACGACAATCTATCGGAATGGTCATTGAGGCACTCCGTACACTCAAGAATCTTCCCATCCCTTGCATATCCTTCGCACTCCTCGCGATAGTCAAGAAGAATTTCGATAACCTGCTCCCACCCATCCTCGCGTACCAGCTTGTTGCGTGCACGCGACACCATAGGGAGCGCTTTCAGGTAGGTGGCATAGTGGCGGCGCATCTCAAGCACCCCATACTTTTCGCCCTTGAACTGCACGGAGAGCTTCAAGTGCTCAATGGCAACCTCAATCCTTGCACGAAAATCAGGCGGGGCCATCAGCCTGCCGGTTTTCAGCAACTCTTTTGCCGCCTCAAAAATAAAGGGGTTACCGATGGAACCCCGGCCAATCATCACTCCGTCCGCCCCTGTTTCGGCAAACATGGCAAGAGCATCTTCGGGTGACCAGATATCGCCATTGGCAATGAGCGGTATACGCGACTGCTCTTTGGCCTGGCGGATCCAGTTCCAGTCCGCCTTCCCCTTGTACATCTGGCTGCGCGTACGGCCATGCAGCGCAAGGGCCTGAATGCCCGCATCTTCAAGCCGGGGCAGAATATCGAGAATGTTAATCGACTCCATATCCCAGCCAATCCTTGTTTTGGCCGTCACCGGGATGGAGACCGCTTTAACAACCGCCTCGGAAATAGCGGCCATCTTCTCCGGCTCCCTGAGCAGCGCCGCGCCAGCCCCTTTACCAGCAACCTTTTTGGTCGGGCAGCCGAAATTGATATCGAGATAGTCAGGGCCATACTCTTCGGCAATAACTGCGGCCTCAACCATCGACTCAATAGTGCTGCCAAAAATCTGGATGGCAAAGGGGCGCTCCATCTCATCAACCTTCAGCTTGCGGAGCGACTTCTCGACTCCCCTGCGCAGCGCTTCGGCACTGATGAACTCGGTATAGACAATATCGGCCCCGTGCCGTTTGCAAAGTTGGCGGAATGCCCGGTCGGTCACATCCTCCATCGGCGCAAGAATCACCGGCCGGTCAATCTCAATGGTTCCTATCTTCATACCTGCCCGTTCACCACCTCGGCTGGCCCGCTCATCAACACCTTGACCTGCGCCTGGATTTTGCTGTAGAGAGCCGCATCTTCACGGAAAGCCTTTTTGACGGTCTCACGTCCCTGCCCAAGTTTTTCTGTGCCATAGCTGAACCATGAACCAGCCTTTTTGACAACACCAAACTCAACAGCCAAATCAATCAGCTCACCCATGGCCGAAATCCCCTCTCCATAAAGAATGTCAAACTCAGCCGTGCGGAAAGGAGGTGCAACCTTGTTTTTAACCACCTTCACCCTTGTACGGTTGCCTGTAATCTCTTCGCCATCCTTGATCTGGGCAATTTTACGAATATCGAGACGTACGGACGAATAAAATTTCAGCGCCTTGCCACCGGTCGTTGTTTCAGGATTGCCATAAACAACGCCGATTTTATCGCGGAGCTGGTTGATGAAAATACAGACGCAGCTTGACTTGGAGATGGCTCCGGTGAGCTTGCGCAGCGCCTGGCTCATAAGCCGCGCCTGGAGACCCATCACACTGTCGCCCATCTCGCCTTCAAGCTCGGCCTGAGGCACAAGAGCAGCAACAGAATCGACCACCACCACATCAATGGCATTGCTCCTCACCAGCGTCTCCACGATCGAAAGCGCCTGCTCGCCCGATTCCGGTTGGCTGATAAGCAGGGCGTTGATATCAACCCCGAGCTTTCGGGCATACGAAGGGTCAAAGGCATGTTCAGCATCAACGATAGCCGCAATTCCGCCCAATTTCTGTGCCTCAGCAATAACATGGAGAGCAAGGGTTGTTTTTCCGGACGATTCCGGTCCATAAATTTCGGTCACACGTCCACGCGGCAGCCCACCAACGCCGAGGGCAAAATCGAGGGTCAGCGAGCCGGTTGAAATCGACTGCACCTTCATTCCCGCCGAATCGTCACCAAGGCGCATGATGGCACCCTTGCCAAACTGTTTTTCAAGAGCCTCAACGGCGAGGTTCAGTTGCTTGAGTTTTGCCGGATCAACCGTAACGGCTTTTTTTTCAATTTTCGGAGTATCCATTATTATGCATGTAAAAAATTGAAGGAAGAGTCCTCTTCAAAGTACAAGAGTCTTGAGCGTTTCAGAGAGTTCACGGTACGACATGCCCAGCTCCTGACGTGACTTGCTGTTGTTGTAGACCAAGAGCCTTGAGGCAAGACGGATGCTCTCCAGACTGATAAAGGAGGGGCAGTTTGAAAGCATCGACCAAATCTCTCCGCCAAAACCGGTAAGCAGGCCAACGCCCCGGGGCACCACAAATGCCCGCCCCATGCTGTTGCCAGCAAGAGTACGAAGAGCGTCAAAAAGTTCCCGAAAGCTCAAATTGCGCCCGACAACAACGTAACGTTCCCCTGAACTTCCCTTTTCCCATGCCGCAAGGTGGGCATCAGCCACATCGCGAACATCAACAAAACCGGTAGAACCCGAAGGAAAGAACGGCAGTTTTCCCTGAGAGATGAGCCGCAGCACCTCATTTGAAGAGCTGAGTGAAGCAGGGTTCTGACGGTCAATGCCAATGACGACACCGGGATTGACCATCACCACTTCGAGCCCCTCGGCCACACCACGCAGCCCCTCAAGTTCAGCCAGATGCTTGGCCTCCATATAGCCATTCCGTCGTTGCCACTCCTGAAAGGTGGTTGACTCGCTGGATGGCGAACCATCCTCTGAGGCACCGATCGCCGCAATGGAGCTGGTCAAAACGAGCCTGCGGATATTATTATGAAGACATGCATTAACCACATTGCGTGTCCCCACCACATTGGCGTCATAGAGTGCACGACGGGAGCTCCTTGTGTAGGAGATAAACCCTGCGCAATGAAAAACCGTGTCGGCACCCCTGAAAGCCTCAAGGAGGGCAAGAGAGTCCATGATGTCGGCGCGGACAACCTCAACCGGCAACCCCGCAAGAAAAGAGCAGTCCGAGCTGTTCCGGGCAATCACCCTGAGACGCACCCCTCCCGAAAGCCTTGAAAGCAGTGCAAGAACAATCTGCGAACCAATATATCCGGTAGCGCCGGTGACGACAATTGATGAATTGAGCATGAAACGCTGAAATAAAAAAGAGACCCGACTGTAAAGTATCGGCGACAGCGAGAGCCCCGCTGTTTTTCGAAAATAAGAATTTCGCGGCTATTGTGTTCCTCTATTTTCGTAATCCGAACGAAACGATAAGGAATCGTGGCGTCTTATACCTGGCTCCAGGTCGCAATCTTGTGGCTGATGCATCGATCTATCTCGCGTTTCCATGCCGGGGCTTCATGGTGAGGGCGCAATACTCCACAATGGTCAAGCAACTCACGAATCAAGCGAACATCAACGCGATTCGTTGTAAACAAGGCTTCAAAGAGCTCTTTGAATTGAGCAAGTGTAAAGGGAATAATATCTAACCGCATCTTGTCATCCGAGCGTGTGAACCAGATACCGATACGAAAGGTCTCTGCCGTATTTGAGTCTATACGGTTTGCAATAAATAATCCATAAACAGGCTTACCGGACTGCTCATGATAACGAAGAACAAGATCTGCCACATGGCGGCGTACAGGTTCACCCTCGGCGGCTTCCTGCCGTGAAGAGCCTGTCAACGTAACCTCCACAACAATCACAAAGTCACTGAATTCAAATATCAAATCCGGGCCACCACCTGGAGCCGTACCAACAGGCAAAAAATCTTGGTCGATTTTGAACCGCCTTGCCTCATAAGGTTTTTTTTCATGCCGTTTATAGCAAGAAATGCTCTCCACAAAATCCATTCGAAATAGGCTGGAGCTTCGGAATGTGGTATCTCGATCTCCTCGCCATTCGCAAAAACTTTCATGTTCCTGTGTTTGATAATGAGCTCCATGTATGCAGCTATTTCTTCCCATTCTATGGCTTGCCGCGCAGCATACTCTTCTTCATGGTATTCCGATAACAAAGATTCTATCTGGTGGTGAAAGTCTGCCGCAGCTTCTCGTGCTTCATTGTCAAACTGACGTTTATTATTGGAAAGAAAAATAAAGTCTCCTCTCCGGGCATTTTCTCTTACAACACTCTTGTAATCACCACAAATGATCGTGGCAGTTTTCAGGATTGCAGATGCCGACAGAAGAGCGGATTCATCAATAATCCTGGGATTCTTGTACCGACCATAAGGAACATTGAATTGCCCGGAGTTATTGACCCGGTAAAGACCGTTGTAACAGCTCCTGTTTAAAAATATAGTGCGTGCTGCGGCCGCACTGAAAGAAAGCTTGTTCCAGTCGAGCGCTCTGACTGCATAAAAAGACTCTTCCGTATTTTCATAGAGGCGAAGTTGTGTGATGACTCCGTCAACATCATCGGCTACACGTCTGTAGAGGTTGATAAGCTCAGGGTTGTTATCTGCAATGATACCGTTCTCCGGACGAAAAGAAAAGAAAACTGCACCACCACCAAAGAAGAGTTCAATGTAACGAGAATAGTGTGCCGGAATTTTGGGGATAATTTCACTTAAAAGCTGAGTCTTGCCACCAGCCCATTTCAGCAGTGGTTTCGTCACGCCCTGTTGAGAAGGAGAAGGGGCGATGGCAGCATACATCAGTATATCCGGAAATTCGTCATTAAACTTCCGATTTACAACCTATGTCTCTTCTTTCATAACGTTAAAGCTTGATACGAAGGAGCTGGCCGACTTTTGCTGCTGCCGCAAAAAAATATTCCCCCGTCAAAACCCTGATACTTTCCTTATCTTCACCTTCGCTGGCAAGGTGCCGCGATTTTTGTAAAACAGGCTTATCAGTAAATCATTCAGTAATGGCGCAAGAAAATTCCCACCCACAATCATCCTCTTCAGTATCTTCACTCCAGCAGGGTGTTCTGGCCAGTGGGTTGAGGATTGTTACCGATTCGGTCGCGTCGGTAAAAAGCGTTACACTCGGCATACAGATTGATGCCGGTTCACGCGATGACCCGAGGGAGTCGCCGGGGCTGGCACACTTTATTGAACACGCTATCTTTAAGGGGACTGGGCGGCGCACCTACATCGACATTGCCAGAAACATCGAAAAACATGGCGGGTACCTTGATGCCTACACCACCAAAGAGCAAACCTGCATCTATCTGCGCTGCCTTCCGGAACATCTTGAGCCCTCCTTCGACCTTCTCTCCGATCTTGTCTGCGACCCGGTCTTTCCTCCTGAAGAGATCGAAAAAGAGAAAGAGGTGGTTATTGAAGAGATCAGCAGCGTTAACGATACCCCGGAAGAGCTTATTTTTGAGGAGTTTGACCTGCGCTCTTTTCCCCGCCACCCTCTCGGCACGCCAATCCTTGGTACCGAAAAAAGCGTTGAAGCCTTCACGGTCAAGAATCTGAATACCTTCATGCGGCAGCACTATATTCCACAGAAGATGGTTGTCACGGCTACCGGCATGGTGCAGCACGACGAAATAATGCAGCTTGCCGACCGGTTTCTTGGCAAGCTCAGGATTGCTGAAGGATGCGAGTATCTCCGCCAGCCCTTTCTTGCAGAGGATTATACCCCCTTTACCCTGACGCTGAAAAAGCGGGTCTGCCAGGCGCAAATTGTCCTCGGGACAGCCATAGCACGCCATGATCCGCTCTTTTACAGTTTGATGGTGCTCAACTCCATGCTCGGCAACGGCATGAGCTCGCTGCTCAATCTGGAACTTCGTGAAAAACGGGGACTGGCCTATAACGTCTATTCATCAATCACCTTTTTTGATGATATGACCGCAATGAACATCTATGCTGGCACCGACAGCAACAAAATCAAAGTCACCCTTGAACTTATCGAAAAGCTGCTCCAGAGTGATGCACTGAAAAATCCCGATCCAGAGGAGGTGAAAGCGGCAAAAACAAAACTGCTCGGATCGCACATTATGGGGCTGGAAAAGATGACGCGGAGAATGTCGCAGACGGCATCCGACCTCTCCTATTTCGGACGCATTATTGAGCCTGAAGAGAAAACTGCTGCTCTGGAGGCGGTCACAGCCAGCGATATTGCCGAAGCTGCCATGCGGATGCTGCACGATGCACCCTACTCAACACTGGTCTATAAACCGGGACGGCAGAGCTGAGGGGGGGGCGAAGCGCTCTTTTAAAACAACAGATTAATTTGTATCTTCTGGACTTTTAATTTTTCACCATTACCAATTAACCAAAGAGAGCCTTGCAAAAGAATATCAAGAACATCAGCGAAACCGAACAGGAGCTGGAAATCATTCTTTCCGCTGAAGATTTCGGTGCAGAATATACCCAGGAACTCGACGAGGCAAAGCGGAACATTCAGATCAAGGGATTCAGGAAGGGTCATGCTCCGGCAAGCTTGATTAAAAAACTGGCAGGGCCCTCTATTGAGGCAACTGTGGCCGAAAAGATGGCATCCAAATATTTTGGAGAGATTGCTGATGCCGAAAATATCAAACCGGCGAGCCGCGCACAGATCGTCGACTTCACCTTTACGCCTGATGAGCTGACAATCCGACTCTCCTACGAAATCCATCCTGAATTTGAAGTAAAGGATTTCAGTGAATACACCTTCACCAAGAGCCGCTATATCGTTACCGATGAAGATATTGATCGTGAAATAAAGCTTATTCTCAAAGGACACGGCACCCTTGTCAGCATTGAAGAGGCCGCACTCTCAACCGATACTGTGATCGGCGATGTCTACAGGCTCAACGAAGCAGGCGAGCCAGAAGAGGATCAGAAAACCGAAAATCACCACTTTACCCTTGAGTACCTTCCTGCAGAGAATCCCTTCCGCATAGCACTTGCAGGAAAAAAAGCGGGTGAGAGCATTGAGGTTGAAAACGAGGAAAAAGGCTCCGAACCGGCTTCCCGTTTCCGTGTTGTTATCAGCGAAGTCAAACGGCTTGAACTGCCAGAACTGAATGACGAGCTGGTCAAGGAGATTTCAGCGGAGCGGTTTGAATCGGTGGCCGACTTCGTGGCAGACGTACGGATTCAGATAGAACAGCATTTTCTGCTGAAGTCTGATGAGGAGCTGCTCGAATCCATCTCCGAGAAACTGATTGAGGAAAATCCGGTTCCTGCACCGAACTCCATGATTGCCTCTTTCTCAAAGATGCTTTTTGAAAATGCCAAACGCCAGATGGGCGGCCACTTTCCGCGTGGATTCGACGAAGAGCAGTTCAGCCTTGCCATGAAGCCGAATGCCCTGAAACATGCCCAATGGCTGCTGATAAGCCAGAAAATAGCTGAAGATGCAACACTCTCTGTGACAGATGAGGACATCAAGGCTTACGCAAACAAAGAGTCTGGCAAAAGTGAATCAATGAGTGCCGAAGAGCTTGAAAAAACCTACCTCTCGACGGAGTTCCGCGACTACATCACTGATACCATACTGAAAGAGAAGATCTACGACATTATCAAGTCGAAGGTAACCATCACAGAAGAGGAAAAACCGCTTCCAGCTCACGAGGGCTGATTGTTTCGAACTGCGAAAGAGAAGATGCAGGAGTTCCATATTGACCGGAACTCCTGCTTTTTTTTGCCTCGGTTGTTTCGTTATGCCCCGTCAAGCAGCGCTGTGGCAACTGCTGAATGACGATCATGAGCTATGGAGATTTTCATTGTACGACCGGGAGGAAACAGCGCAGCACAAAGAGAGCGAACATAGGGACGGCCCCGTTCATCATTGAGTATGGCAAAGCTCTTCCAGTGCACACCTTCGGAAAAGCCTGTGCCAAGCGCTTTGACAACCGCCTCTTTCGCTGCAAACCTGCCAGCAATACTGGCTATCACCTGTGGCTTGTCCAAACAGATTGTGATCTCCTCTTCTGTCAAAAAGCGCTGAAGAAACTTCAACCCGTAGCGGTTGTAGAGCATTGCAATTCGCTCAAGATCAACAATATCGACCCCAATCTCCATAATGCGTATCCCGTTCAAACAAGAACAATTGTCATTGAAAGATCAAGCGCCTTGACACTGTGCGTAAGCTCTCCGATCGAGATAAAGTCTACGCCGGTTTCGGCGACATCAACCACATTGTGCATGCCGATATTGCCTGACGCTTCAAGCAGAGGAGTGCTCCGGCCACTCCGGACAAGGGCGACAGCCTCACGCAGCAGTTCAGGGGTAAAGTTATCGAGAAGAATAATATCTGGCTGGCAGTCGAGAGCCTCACGCAACTCCCTCATTGAGCGTACCTCGGTTTCGATCTGCACCTCAAGCTTTTGCTCTTCACGGTAACGTTGAGCCCGATGAATGGCTTTGGCAACGCCACCGGAGGCGTCAATATGGTTGTCTTTGATGAGAATCATGTCGAAGAGGCCAAAACGATGGTTTTTTCCTCCGCCGATTCTGACCGCCTCCTTGTCGAAATAGCGAAGCCCCGGAGCGGTTTTTCTGGTATCAAGAATTTTAGCCGCAGTATGGCTCACCTTGTCAACATAGCCCCTTGTTTTTGTTGCAATCCCCGACATTCTCTGCATAAAATTAAGGGTGGTGCGCTCACCAACAAGGAGCGGAGCAAGCTTTCCCGTCACTTCAAAAATAATCTCTCCGCAAAGAACCCGGTCGCCGTCACAGCGATGCAACACAACGGAGAGTGTTGGGTCGCAGGCAGCAAATACCTGCCGGGCAACTTCAGTTCCGCCAATGATACCACTCTCCTTGGCCCTCACAACAGCACTGCCTCCCTGACGGGGATCAATTGTTGCAAGGGTGGTAATATCGCCCGTATAACGATCCTCCTCAAGCGCGAGCATAATGGCCCTTGCACGACACCCTTCATAAAAATCGTCACAATCCCTGTTCTTCATGATTACCATTCGCTCTCTTGCATTGAAAAAGTCACCTGATAGCCTCCAAGGTAGTGAATTCAACACTACCCTCGCACAAAAAAATCAGCTTGTTGACGGCACAACACCCTGAAACTGCCCTGACTCTCACGGACTGAAAGACACTCTTCCTGAGAGTGTAAAAAAATGGGCAGTTGTAGAACGAGAGAGAGAATTGTTATATTGGGCGAAAGCGATAAGGGCAGGTGTCACTTTACGAAATGCTCTCGAAGCACTGCCCGGTTTCGGAGATTTTTTGTCAATAACAAACATGGATACCAGCAAAATAAAATTCAAAGCGTTATTTCAGGACGTTGCCTCACTTCAGGATATCTGGAAGTTCTCTACAGTAAATACCCGGGATGTCGATTTTGTAAAGTTCAGGCAACGCTCTGAGTGGTTGCAGTTTACCGGACTCAATGACAAGGATGGTCATGAAATTTACGAAGGCGATCTGCTGAAATGGGACGGCTTGATTGTTGAAGTTGTTTTTGAATCAGGAAGTTTTAAGGTGCTTCATGACGGCAGTTCCGATATGCTTTTGTGGTTTTGTTTGCCCGAGTGCAAGATTGTCGGCAACAAATACGAAAAAAGAGTCAAACCCTGAACAAAAGTCAAGGTACACTTGCCCGGGAAAGTCGATACCCGAAGATTTCATTCACCTCAAGGTTTTTATGACACACTGCGTCTCTTCATGCGTCCGACTGATAAATATGGTTTTTTATGCACACCACGGAGTACTCAAGGAGGAACATACGGTTGGCGGGAAGTATGAAGTTGATGCGGAGCTTTTTTTTGACTTTACCGGTGCGGCAGAAAACGATGACATTACAAAAACTGTCGATTACGGCTCGGTATACAAGAAGATAAAGGCGGCACTAACCCTCCGTAAATACTTTCTTATTGAGGCCGTCGCCTACGGGATCGCCAGCGAACTTCTGTATGACTTCGCTGTTCTTGAAAAAGTGGCCATCAGGGTACGCAAACGCAACCCGCCCATCAACGGCATTTGCGATTATGCAGAAGCAGATTACACGGCTGCACGCAATTAAGAGTCATGCAGAAACACAAGGTCTTTATAGGAATAGGATCCAATATCGGAGAGCGTATCAGCCACCTGCAGGATGCTGTTGACAGGCTTTCATTGCTTGATGACACAGCGGTATCGGCGGTATCGGCAATCTATATGACTGAACCGGTCGGCGAGAGTGAACAGAACCGCTTCTATAACGGTGTTCTTCAGCTTGAGACCTCTCTTCCACCCGAAGAGTTGCGCCGACAGTGCAAAACCATTGAACAGGAGCTTGGAAGGCCGGACTCCTATCCCCGCTGGAGCCCGAGGGTTATTGATCTCGACATTCTGATCTTTGACGATGCGATTATCAAAACCGAAACGCTCTCAATTCCTCATCCGGAACTGCACTGCCGCAAATTCGTCCTTATTCCCCTGCTCGATATTGCCAACCCGCAGCACCCCGCACTGCAACAAACCATTCTGCAACTTCTGGAGTGCTGTCCTGACCGCTCGGTACTCATAAAAACAAGGGAGTCTGTCAAGATAAAAAAAAGACAGAGCACCTCCTTGAAGGGCTCCGTCCAGTAATAAAAGAGAGTGTCGGCCCGGGCAAAAACCGGTCAGTTGGCAAAAGTGATATTCAGATTACCTTCAGCAAAGTCCGCCCCTTCGGTCTTGCGTCCAACAAGCACATTGGGTAAAATGATGCTTTTGCGGAAGTTGTTGATATCGACCAGCAATTCATCACCCTTGATATTGACATTGAGCTTCTTTACCTCAACGTTCGGAAGGTAGAGGCTCAGCACATATTTTCCGTTGATTTTTTCCAGCATCTGGGTCTTGTCATCAGTGTAGAGGATATCGGCAGGATTGACATCACCAAACATCTCCTGGCTCAACTGATAGAGCCTCTCAATATTGATAATTTCTGCCGTAGACTGCTTCACTCTGAAAATCGGCACCGGATAGAAACAATTTTCGATCACCCTGAGATATTTGCTCTGAATATCAATAAGACTCTGGAGATAACTGTCGGTTGAGCTTGCAGGAAGAATCTTGTTGACAATGGCGGCATCAAGCTTGTAACCGAAGAGGTTGAGGTAGGTCTGTACGCGCAGGGCCTCCTTGATGACCATATTTTCAGGATTAAGGACAACGCGGAAGGTGGTTATGGATTTATCCTGAAGCATGGCATGAAGCTCTTTCATGTGCGCGTTCACCTCCGGCATAAGCTTGAAGATATTTTTCTTCGGCATAAACTTGCTCAGAAGCGGAGCAGCAAAACCAATTGCCTTTGAGTGCCATCCACCAATTTTGTCGGCATACCATCCGTACGATTCGGGCATTCCGAGCAGACGCATGGTCTCACCTGTCGGGGCAGCATCAACAACAACAGCATCATAATCGCCTGACTTGGCCGCCTTCCAGATATAGCGCAGACTGATCATCTCCTCCATACCAGGCATGATAGCAAGCTCTTCGGCCACAACCTCATTAGCACCGTCGTGCATTAAAATTGATGAAAAATAGGAATAGAGTTCCGTCCAGTTCTCCCTGATTTCCGCCAAGACATTCACCTCCATGGCAAAAAGATTCTTTTCAACCTCCACCGGCGTCGAAGAGAGTTCGGTGCTCAACGCATCGGCAAGACTGTGCGCCACATCGGTACTCATGATCAAAACCCGTTGTCCCCTTCGGGCAATTGCGGTTGCTGATGAAGCTGAAACGGTAGTCTTTCCTACCCCTCCTTTACCCAGGTAAAGAATAATTCTCATGGTGATAATAAAACTATTGAGTGGACTTAATCTTGACTGAACGCTTTTTATCGATGAGCTGCTCCCTCGGTCACCCCGGTTCCTTGCCTGTCGGGCAGGCACTGTCGGGCGCACCCTCTTCTTCACCAGGAGAGTCATCCAGACTCATCATGTTTTTTACAATTGCGGGAATCTCCCCTTCAAGAGCTTTGATGGCAATACTTTTACGCCGTGGAACCACATCAGCTTCAAGACCCTCCTCTTTCACTCCTGATTCCTCGTATAGTTCAGAAAGCTCCTCTTTCGGACCATCTGAAGGGAGAACGCTGCTGAAACAATCCTCATTGGGCGTTGCATCATCATCGCTTTTGATCTGAATACTTTTTCTTCTGAAATGACGCTCATTATCGTCATCAGCATCGTTCGATTGATCAGAGGATTGATCATGCAGCAACTCATCATCTGAACATGCAGTATCCTCTTTTGGGGAGGGACGTTGTGCCCGTTTCCTGGCAGATTCTCCAAAACTTGATGAGAGACGCAAAAGTTTACTGACAGAGCCAATCATCCCGTCATTTTTGACAGCCGTTTTCACAATATTGAGAACAAAACGCTCGGCCTGGGGATTATCTGCTATACTGTTGAGCAACTCATTGAGCGCTGTAAGCATGCCGGGAACGTGCTGCAAGTCACTTTTAACCTGATCACGAATCTTGAAGGGAGTGTCACCAATAATCTCCTTGAGTGAACCGGTAAATTTTTTAATTGACGACGGATCCGTAGGAAGCATACTCTCAATTCCCCTGATAAAATCAGCCGGAGAAAATCCTTCGGCCCCCTCAGCTCCGCCCTGCGCTCCCCCTGGCATGGCTCCACCCTGTGGCGCTCCCCTTTCATCCGGAGGGTAACCAATAGAAGCCTTGTATTGCTCAAGAAGATCCTGACCATAACCAATAGGACTCTCCCGCTGAGAGGCATCTGAAGCATCAAAACGAAGAGAGATGACCCGAGGCAAACAGACACTTCTTGCGCCCCGCAGGATAAGATGGGAAACTGCATCAGGAAGGTCGCTCCGGTAATTGAGACCGAGGCGCTCCTCTATGACCGATTCAATAACTGTATGAAGCCTGGTAATCAACTCGGCTTCCCTCAACTCAACCATATCAAAAATTACATAGACGGGATCCTTCTCCTCGCGGCGAACCTTGAAATTGAGCGTCGCGAAATCGTGATCCTTGTTCCGGCTGTTCACCGTAACGGAACCAAGATTAAAGCGGTCGAGATAATCCTTGTTCGATCCCCTTGCCCAGAAATAAACCGCCTTGTCACTATAGATCAAATAATCCTGAAAGGCAATATTCCCTACGCGCTCCTGATGTGATTCATAAAAAACCCCTTCAAAAAATGCAATCGGATTCTCTCCGGCATTCATGAGCCCTTTCTGAAAAAACTCAGCGACATCACCCTGTTCGGTCTGCGCCGAAACGTACAACGATAAATTAGCCATTACCCATACCCGTTCACTTGATACTGATTAGCACGCCGAACTTAAATTTATGAAAATTTTACAATAAAGAGAAATCACCCAACAGAACAGGAGGCAACCACAAGGTATGAAAACAAAAAAGGCAGTGAAAGCTTTAACCTTTTCACTGCCTGGGCAAAGAGCATAGAAAGTATGCTTACTCTGCGAATTTTGACTCTACAGCCTTTGAAGGAACAGCATAGCCTGAAAATTCAGGTGATGACCCGCGAAGGCTCGCACCAGAACCGCCACCAACGTTACCGTAAGCATTGCGGTTGATTCTCATGGTACCTTTGCCCAAAGAATCAAACAACAAGCCAACCGTCTCCCAATGCCCCTCAACCATCACTTCAAAAATGCGACCGGCTGCAGCAAGGATATCGGTAAATACGCCTCCACCACTTACACTCATAATTCCCCCTTGGAATTTAATTATTGGAAAGTTATCAGAATTTACAACAGTATTCTTTGTTCTAATTTACGGTAATAAAAAACAAAAACAAGGAAAAAATCCTCCAGGGCAGTGCGAATGACTGCCAAACAGTCAATCCTCTTATTTTTTTATCTGGCCCTTTTGGAAAGAACCGGCAAAATTCTTGACAACTTCTGAAGCCGAAACACCTGCATCACCGACAGCCGTAGCTGCATTTCCTGTTGCATTTTCAACAGTTTCAACAGCACTGACATACAGTTCACTGGCAGTTCTTGATGCATCCTTGACGGTAATGGCAACGCGATCAAGAGTCTCGCCAACAACGCCACTGGTACTGCCAAGCAAATTGCCGATACCCGAAGCATCAACCACAGCTCCAACAGTTCCAACCACCGTGTCAAAAAGACCACCGGCAAGATTCAGGCTTCCGACCACAGCACTCTGACCGGTTAGAAGCACACTTTCCGCAAGGAACGTAAGGCGATCAATAAATTCAAGTTCCTTGAAATCTTTACGCAGATTCTGATACGATTCCGACATAGCACTCTCCCTGGAAATGAGGACGCCCAAACGGGGCCCCGGTTATGATGATGAACTCACGAAAAATTACTTTAGGCAAAGCTAAACATAAATATTGACCTAAGCAAATACTCTTCAGAAGGAAGTAATTTATCCCCGGTTGAAGGCTTTCTGCTCTTTTTGCTGCCGGCTTTGCTCCTGACGATTAAGATCGAAAGGAATGTGGAGCCATTTATCCTTGAAAACCGCATCTCCCGGCTCAAGCCCGGTCAGACTGATCGGAAGCGTAATGATCTTGCGCTGATTGCCGATCTGGACAAAGAGCTCGTCACCAGTCACCCATACATCAATATCAACAGGGTTGGCAAACATAAGCTTCAACTGCACCTCATAGACATCACCGTTGCGGACAAACTTTATCGGCGGCTCGTCATACATCATGTCGGATGGATCACTCTCGCCGTACATATCTTTGGCAAACAGCTCAAGTGACTTGAGGCCGACAATCTCCTGCTCGTACATCCTCAGCTTTTTGACCGGAAGGGGAGAAAAGCCCTCTTCAATCTCTCCAAGGTACTTCTGCTGAATCGCTTTCCAATTCTCCAGATAGCCACTGTCCTCCTTTGTATCAAGCAGCTTGTTGACCAGCACCATATCCACCTTGAAGCCATACAGATTCAGATAGGTCAAGGCACGCATGGTCTCCTTGATCGACATTTTTTCTGCATTCATGACAAGACGCACCGTCGACTTCTTGTTATCCGTCAAAATCTCGCGAATATCTTCAAGCTCGTCGAAAACCTGGTCAACCGACTCAACCGCATCCGCCGGAGGAATAAAAAATGCGATTTTATCAGACATTCTTGAAAGAGGCTTGCTGAGCGGCTTAATCAAATATTTATTGACATTTTTGATCGCCTTCATACCCCACGCAAGGGTATCCGGAAGTGAGAGCAGCCTGAGTGTTTCACCGGTAGGAGCCGTATCGAGCACCAGAACATCGTAGAGGCCGGATGCCTTATAACGCTTTACCCTCAAAAGGGAAAACAGCTCTTCCATACCGGGCAGGATCGTCATTTCATCGGCCATGACCCCCGAAATGCCCTGAGCCATAAAAACCTTTGTATAATACTTCTGCACAGCATGCCAGTTCTGCTTCAGGTCAACATAGGGATTGACCTCGATAGCATCAAGATTCTCCCTGATTTTGGTCGCTTCGGCGCCAAGAGGCAGGTTAAACGAATCCGAAAGGCTGTGAGCGGGATCGGTTGAAAGGACAAGTGTACGATAACCAAGTTGTGACAAGCGAACTGCCGTCGCCGCAGAGACACTGGTTTTGCCTACCCCGCCTTTTCCTGTAAAAGTTAAAATACGCATGAACCGGGCATTGGATTTATGGACGCTGAGGGAAAAATCAGAAAACAGAAAAAGCCAAAGATATCACTCTGAGCTGACACTACAAAAGATTCAACATAGACAGTTCACGCCAGGTTAAAAATTTAAACTTTTTTATCTCACACGAGGGACTTGGAAATGACTCTTTTGCTCACTTAATTAAACACAAGTTCAACCACGATTATCACTTTCATGCCTGAAACCAGCTCCATCGTCGATATCCGGGCAACCGTTATCCAGACCCGTCGTATCAGCAGCACTGTCAGCATCATCACCCTCGATTGCCCGGCAATTGCCGCTGCGGCAAAACCTGGAAACTTTGTCAACGTCAAGGTCAGCGACACATCACTGCCACTGCTCCGTCGACCATTTTCGATACACAATGTGCGAGGCGCACAGATCGACATCATGGTCAAATCAATCGGGCCTGGCACCTCACTTTTCTGTGAAAAACCGGCAGGCTCAACCGTGATGCTCCTCGGCCCGCTCGGAAATTGCTTCGACGTTGAAGGAAAAGAGTTTGACACCGCCATTCTTCTCTCCGGCGGAATCGGCACCGCTCCCATGCTTTTTCTTGAAAAAACGCTTGCTGCAAAAGGCAAAAAGGTCATCAACATGATTGGAGGGCAGTCAAAAGAGGATCTGCTCGCCGGAGAGCTTTCAAACTGCCGGTTTGCAACCGATGACGGCTCCGCTGGATTCAAGGGCAACGTGGTGGAGCTGCTCCAAAGCGAATTACATTCTCTCGAAATTAAGGGCACGGCCAAAGTTTTCGCATGCGGGCCAAATGCAATGCTGAAAGCGGTTGCCGGATTCTGCCGTCAAAAAAGCCTTGCAGCGGAAGTTTCACTTGAATCGGTCATGGGCTGCGGCATTGGAATCTGTTATGGATGCAGCGTTGAAGTCAACACCCCTGATGGAGGACTCCGTACCATTCTTCTCTGCCGGGAGGGCCCTGTCATTGACGGGAAGCTACTTGCAGTATAATGGAGATAATTTTATCTTGGTAACGTAGTGGGAGAGGTACTGCCCGAATTTTTTTTCACCAAACCTCCAAATACCATGGCAAAAGGACTGAACAAGGTAATGCTGATCGGCCACCTCGGCAACGATCCCGAATTAAGGACCACTGCGTCAGGCCAGTCGGTTGTTAATTTCACGATAGCGACCAATGAAAATTTCAAAGACAGCAGCGGGAACCTGCAGGAAAAAACCGAGTGGCATCGGCTTGTCGCATGGGGGAAGCTTGCCGAAATATGCCACCAGTACCTGAAAAAGGGACGACAGGTCTATGTTGAGGGGCGCTTGCAGACAAGGAGCTGGGACGACACCAAGAGCGGCGAAAAGAGATACATCACTGAAATTGTCTGTTCCGACATGCAGATGCTCGGTGGTCAAGGCCAGGGTCACAATGAAGGCGGCTCGCAGACGAGCACACCTCAGCGTGAATATCCACAGGATTCCCCAGGCACTTCATCACTTTCCGCTCCACCTTCGGGCGCCTTGCTTGAAAATGAGAAGGACGACTTGCCATTCTAAAACAGTTGATGAGTGGCCAGTGGTTAGCAGTCACTGGTCACTGGCAACTGCCCAAAGCGCTACTACGAGGCACCCGATAACACCTTACATATCAACGATGGATGCACTGAAAAAAAATCTTCTTGCCGGAACCATTGCGCCGGTTTATCTCTTTTACGGCCCCGAAAGCTATCTCAAGGAGGAGTTTGCTGGCATGATCCGAACGGCAATTTTTCCATCTGAAAGTGATGCGGCATGCAACACCCATATTTTGTACGGCCCCGATCTTACGCCAGGCGAACTGATTTCAAAAGCCTCCGAATATCCGATGTTCACCCCCAGGCAGCTCATCATTGTCAGGCAGTTCGAAAAAATCAGGAAGCCTGCAACAAAAGAGCTGCAAAAACAGCATGAAGAAAAATTCAACCGCTACATCCAGAGCCCGGCGGAGTTTACCGTTTTGCTGCTCGACTCGGACCAGGTTGATAAAAAAGAGATCGAAAAAGCTCCCTTCAGCACGCTAAAAAAATATCGCCACGACTTCGCGGCCATCAAAACTCCAGAGCTTTTCGCTTCCGCCAGAGCCAAGTCTTCCGGCTGGAACTTTGAACCCGATGCCCTCAAAGCCTTTACCGCCTACATCGAGCCATCAGCAAGGGAGATCTGCCAGGAAATTGAAAAAATCATCCTCTATGCTTCCGCCCGGGGAGCTGAAAAACGCATCACAGCAACCGATGTCCTCGACTGCGTAGGTATATCGCGGAGTTACAACGTCTTTGAACTCGAAAAAGTACTTGCCGAACGAAACCTGAGACTCTGCAGCGGCATATCGCTTATGATTATGGAGCGTGAAGGGCAGAAAGAGGGGCTCGGTAACATCGTCCGCTTTTTGACCACCTTTTATATCCGCCTCTGGAAACTCTCACTGCCCGAGGTCAGGCAACTTCCCCAGGCGGAAATTGCCAAAATCCTCGGCATGTATGGCAAACAGGAGTACTTCGTTAAAAACTATCTCACCTACACCCGCTCATTTTCACTCCGTGATGCCGAGCGTGCCATAACCGCATTGCGGGAGACTGATGCCGCACTCAAAGGGCTGCTCCCCTACCCGGACGAAAAATATCTGCTCCTGCGGCTGATGCAGAAACTTCTCGGCTAAACAGGCAATAACCTCAAAGCCACCCTTGCTGCCGGTACCAGGCGATGGTTTTTGCAACCCCTTCGGCAAGTGTGGTTCGCGCCCTGAAACCAAAATCAGCCTCAGCCTTCCCGGATGAACAGACCCAATAATCCTGCACAAGTTCATTGGCCTTGTCACGATTAATAAGCGCAGGCGTTCCCCGTAACGAGCCGACCGCCCCAATAAGCGTCGCAACAAAAAAGAGGAGTGGCTTCGGCAGCGAAAGCTTGCAGATGCTGGTAAAGCCGAGCACGGGCTTGGCGGCAGCGATCAGCTCATCCCATGAGTATGAACGGGCCGATGTAATATAATAGATGCCTCCTGCAGCAGCCTCCGATCGGGCCGCCATCATCATGCCATCGACAAGATCGTCAACATAGATCATGCTGAAACGCTGCCTGCCGGCACTGCCCGACGAAAGGAGCACCCCTTTGGCAAGCATCTGAAAAACCTGCAACACATCCTGGTCTCCCGGACCGTAGACTGCAGGAGGACGCACAATAGTAACCGGAAAATCGGCAGCATACTCCATGCAGAGCGCTTCCGCCCGCAACTTGCTGCGCCCGTAGGCACTCACCGGAGCTGGAGTGTCGCGCTCACTCACCCCGCCCGTCCCCTCCGAAGCCGGGCCTGCAACCGTAAGGGAGGAGACAAAAAGAAAGCGCTTGAGACTTGCGTTATGCTCCCTCACGGCCTCCAGCAAATTTTTCACCGGCATCACATTGCCAGCATCATAGCCCGCCTCGTCAAACGCTTTCGTTACCCCCGCCAAGTGCACAATACGATCAACCCCACACACCGCACGACCAAGAGATTCGCGGTCATCAAAACTGCCCCGGACAACCTCCACCCCTTCCGGCAAAGCGCGCTCTTGACTCTCAGGACGAAGAAAAACCCTTACCCTCTCACCCTCTCGAGCAAGATGACGCAACACCTGCGCACCAATAAAACCGCTCGAACCTGTCACCAATAGTATTTCACCCATATCGCCTCTCACCCCGTTTAATAAGTCAATAACAGCGCCATTCACCCTGCACGATTTCATTTTCAGCAAAAAAAAGCAGAGCCTGCTTTAACAAAAAACTAAAAATTTTGATACATTTCCCTTTCTGAGCAAAATGCGCTTACCAGAAAACCGGTCACCGAAAGAAAAACAAAAACAGACGACCGTAAACACAAGAAATTCCAGCTTTTTTTTGTTACTGCTGAAATAAATTTGCATGACTGTGGAGAAAACCAAAGACCTCTTTAAAAAGTGCATCGAGTATACCATTGCTGACGAAGTCAAGGAGCAAGGGTTATACCCCTTTTTTCATCCCATAGACGAAAACGAGGGTCCGGTAGTCTCCTTTGGCGGACGGAAACTCGTCATGGCTGGTTCGAACAACTATCTCGGTCTGACCGCCGACCCAAGGGTAAAAGCCGCTTCGATCAACGCCATCAACAAATACGGCACCAGTTGCAGCGGATCGCGCTACATGACCGGCACGGTAAACCTGCACGTCGAGCTCGAAGAGAAGCTTGCTGATTTTTTTGAAAAAGAGCGCTGTCTGCTCTTCAGCACCGGCTACCAGACCGGTCAAGGCATCATCCCGACACTGGTGCAACGCGGCGAATACATTGTCTCCGACCGCGACAACCACGCAAGCCTTGTGGCAGCAACCGTCATGGCGCTCGGAGCAGGGGCCAACCTGGCCCGCTACAACCACAACAATATGGAAGATCTGGAGCGCGTGCTTCAAACCATCCCTGAATCGGCTGGCCGTCTCATCGTCTCTGATGGAGTCTTCTCGGTCTCCGGTGAAATTGTTGACCTTCCGACCCTGGTAAAACTGGCAAAAAAATATAGCGCACGTATTCTCATTGACGATGCCCATGCCGTCGGTGTGATAGGCCGGACTGGCCGAGGCACCCCCTCAGAGTTTGGCCTTGTCAAAGAGGTTGACCTCATCATGGGCACCTTCTCAAAAACCTTTGGATCACTCGGCGGCTATGTTGTGGGTGACCGCTCCGTCATCAACTTTATCAAACACAACGCTCCAGCCCTTATTTTCAGCGCTTCGCCCACACCGGCAAGTGTCGCTGCCGTTCTAACCACCCTTGAGATCATCCGTACCGAACCCGAACTCATGGAGCGACTCATCTCCAATACCGATTACGTTCGCCAGGCGCTGCTCAAAGCTGGGTTTACCCTTATGCCATCCCGCACGGCCATCGTCACCGTGCTGATCAGCGACCAGATGAAGACCCTCCACTTCTGGAAAAAGCTCTTCGATGCCGGTGTCTACGTCAACGCATTCATCCGTCCAGGCGTCATGCCAGGCCACGAAGCGCTTCGCACCAGCTTCATGGCAACCCACCAGAAGGTCCATCTCGATAAAGTGATCACCGAATTCTGCACCATCGGCAGAGAGCTTGGTGTCATTTCATAGTGCAACTCTGAATTTCAAATCTGCCTTATCAAAATCCCCGGCGACAACCGGGGATTTTTTACACCACTATCACAACTCGTACCCCTATATACCCACGCCGCCACAGTAATCGTTGTATTGTTGCATTTTTTTTTAATAACTTCAATTCAGAATTAATTTGCACGGGGATAGAAGGCAGGGTTTGTCACTTCTCCCGATTGTATTGCTGACGCTGGATGATGGTCATTATGTAGTGCTGAAAAAGGAAAGAGGAGTTTCTGGTCTCTGTTTTTTTGTCCGTATCATTGCAACCAAACCACATACCATTATGAAAACAAAACAGGTACAAGCATCTCGCTTTGTGCGTTTTGTTGTTTCGTCGTTTTGCCTCACGGCATCACTGGTTCCTCTCACCTCTTATGGAGCTGATACCGGAACAGTAAGAGGCAGAATTATCGACAAGGCAGACGGAGAGGGAGTTTATGGCGCATCAGTCACTGTAGCTGGCACCACCATCGGCACGGCGACCGACATGAACGGCAACTTCGTCCTCCAGAATGTCCCCGCAAAATCACAGAAACTCTCCGTATCCATCGTCGGCTATGCCCCGGCAAGCCAGATTGTCACTGTCGGCACCGGCCAGACCGCCAGCGTAAGCCTGCAACTTGGCCAGACCACTATTATGGCCTCTGAGGTTGTGGTTGGAGCATCAACGTACAAACAGGATCGGCTTGATGTGCCGGTGACTGTGAACGTCGTCTCACAGGAAAAAATCAAGCAGCAATCAAACCCGACACTCGACAGGGTTATTGAGGATGTTCCCGGTGTTGTGGTCACACGCGCAGGCGGTCAGACAACATCAAATATCCAGGTTCGCGGTTCAAACACCTATCAGGGCGGAGCTATCGGTACCCGCGTGAATGCCTTGTACGATGGTTTCCCCATCAATGCCCCTGAATCCGGCGAAGTCGCCTGGTCATCTGTCAACATGAATGCTGCCGACAAGGTGGAGATCCTGAAAGGCGCTGCTGCTACACTCTATGGTTCAGGTGCCATGGGAGGAGTAGTCAACGTCTTCGGCCACCTGCCAGAAAAACTGGAAGTTAAGGCCGGTGTGAGCGTTGGTTTTTACGACGATCCTCCTTCCAGCGACCAAAGTCAGTTTTTTGCTGATGGCCACACCCCATGGTTCTGGAACACCTACGTAGGACTTGGCAACAAGAGCGGCAAGTTGAACTACAGCCTGCTCTACACGCACAGCAACGACGATGGTTACCGCCAAAATGCTCAAACTAAGCTCGACGATGTTAAGCTAAAAATCCGCTATGACATCGATGCCAAACAGTACCTGCTGCTCAGCTCTTTTTATGGATCGACATCTGGTGGCTACGCTTATGAATGGTTTTCCGATTTTGTGTCTCCTGGTCCACCACCAGTATTCATCGCCCATCCTGAACGCGCTTATGACATCACATCCGATAGCTCTAAAGACGACCTCATCAAGCGCCAAAATGCTCTGGTTGGACTGAACTATGTCAACCTTTTGAGCGATAAGATCAGCCTTGATACACGCATTTACTATACTCATTTCGGAACCAGATACGAATACAACCCGGTTGGCGGAACCGAATATGGCCAGTTTACACGTCATCCTGGAGACCACAACGAAACCTACTCTGACCGTCTGGGGGCGGGAACAAAACTTGACTGGCGTGTCAGCAAGTCCCATCGGCTGATTTTTGGTCTTGAAGGAAGCACAACTGACTTAAAGACAACACAGCTCGTCGCTGCACTACCAACTGAAAATCTTCTTGGAGACATCAATCAAAAAGATTGGGCAGCATTTGTACAGGATGAGTGGAAAATCACCGACAAACTTACAGCTCTGCTCTCGCTGCGCTATGACTGGAGCGGCATTGATGCCGATCAGGTAACCTATGTTGACTATACTGATGCAACATACAATCCAGCCAATCCTCCATACCACCCCTATCCGTACTACACGTACGATAGCATTCTGACATCAAGCATCCAAAACCAGTCAGTTGATGCTGTCAGCCCTCGCGTGGCACTCAACTACAAGGCAATGGATGATATGAGCTTCCGGGCTTCATGGGGCAGAAGCTTCCGGGCACCAACCCTCTACGAACGCTTTATTCGTGAGGCTGGTCCTTATTTAGGAAATCCCAATCCAGCCCTTGACAAGGAGACTATGACCGCCTATGAGGTTGGTATGTTCAAGCAGTTCGGTGACAAGGTCTCGCTTGATATCGCTGGTTTTTTGAATGACTACAATGGCCTCATAGAATCTGTTATTAATGGCAATGACCTTACTTTTCAATACGGGAACACCACAAAAGCACGGATATGGGGTATTGAGACCAGCCTGAATTACAGACCGACAAGCGAGTGGGCTTTCAATGCAGCTTACACCTATATGAATGCAAAAAACCGCTCGTATGTTGCAGACCCTACGTCCGCCAACTTTTATAACCCGGATCCGACATGGCTTGCCTACCGTCCAGAACATACCGCAACGGCAGGTGTAACATGGAAACCCGTCAGCCAGCTTGCAATCAACCTGAACGGTCGCTATATGAGCCAGTACAAGGCGATAAGTAACCACACAAACACCGCTGGCTTGAACTACCCCGGTGACTTCATCGTGCTCAACGCTGGCGTGAAGTATCAGGCTGGTGAAACGACCTCCTTGAGCCTCCTTTGCCGCAACATCGGCAACGTGCAATACGAAGAGGCTGAGTGGTTCCGTGCCCCTGGCAGAAGCTTTGTTGCAGGAGTAGATTTTACTTTCTGACGTAAAGCTATTCAACAGCAGAACGCTACAACAGCAGCCAGCCCCTCCACAACGAGGGGCTGGCTCTTTTTTTAATCGTTAGCATACATCATGGGATTTTATTACATTTTGCAATCCTGTTAAAACCACATAAAACGCACATCTTTTTGTAATTCTATGCACGATAAAATCAGAATTGCCGCTATTGTCGGGATGGAGCAATGCAACCAGCGGGTATGGCGCGAGGTAACCTCTAAAATCGCCGCACACGCTGAATTGACCCAATGGACCGATCAGGATCTTGAGCATCAGAATCCTGAAGCTGCCGAAGCAATCCGCAACGCCGATTGTATTTTTACCACACTGATCCAGTTCAAGATGCAGGCCGACTGGCTGCAGGAGCAGGTCGCGCAGTCGAAGGCGAAGGTCGTTTTTGCCTACGAGTCGATGCCTGAAGTGATGCAAATGACGAAAATTGGTACCTATGTGGTTTCGGGGGATGGCAGCGGCATGCCCGATATTGTCAAGAAAGTTGCAAAAATGCTGGTGAAGGGACGCGACGAAGATGCGCTCTACGGCTACATGAAGCTGCTGAAAATCATGCGCACCATGTTGCCGCTGATTCCCAAAAAAGCAAAAGATTTCAAGAACTGGATGCAGGTCTACACCTACTGGATGAATCCGACGACGGAGAACCTTGCATCGATGTTCAACTATATCATCGCCGAATACTTTGAGGTTGACATCAAGGTCGAGAAAGTTCAGGAGGTACCCACCATGGGCTTCTACCACCCCGATGCACCGGAATACCTGAAAGATCTGCACCATTACGAAAAATGGCTCCACAAGCGCAATAAAAACTCAGCAAAACAGCGCAACATCGGCATGTTGTTTTTCCGCAAGCACCTGCTGCAGGAAAAAGAGTATATCGACAATGCCATCCGTGCCATCGAAGCCAAAGGGCTCAATCCCCTGCCGGTCTTTGTGATGGGCGTTGAAGGGCACGTTGCCGCAAGAGAGTGGTTTACACACAACAACATCGACATGCTCATCAACATGATGGGCTTCGGCTTTGTGGGCGGCCCCGCAGGCGCAACCACACCGGGCGCATCATCAGCCGCACGCGACGAAATTCTGGGCAAAATCAACGCTCCCTACGTGGTCTCCCAGCCACTCTTCATCCAGGATTTTGCCTCATGGAAGTCACAGGGGGTTATACCGCTCCAGTCAGCCATGACCTATTCGCTGCCTGAAATGGATGGCGCCGTCTGCCCGGTCGTCCTCGGAGCCATCAAGGACGGACGCCTCCAGACCGTGCCCGATCGTCTCGACAGGCTTGCCGGTTTGGCCAAAAAGTTTTCAGAGCTGCGCCAGATTCCAAACAAAGACAAAAAGGTCGCTCTCGTTGTTTACGACTATCCGCCCGGCATGGGCAAAAAGGCGAGTGCCGCCCTGCTTGATGTACCAAAAAGTCTCTACAATATCCTCAAATCGCTTCGCACCGAAGGATATAACATCGGTGAGCTTCCAGAGTCACCCGAAGAGCTGCTGGCCATGCTCGACAAAGCGACCGACTACGAAATCCAGGCACATGAGCAGGGATGCTTCTCCATCGACCGCGAAACCTACAACACCCTCACCAGCCCGAGGGAGCGCGAACGCATTGAAGGGCGCTGGAGCGGTTTCCCCGGAGAGATTGCCCCAATCAAGCCTGACCGCCTCTTTATTGGCGGTATAACCCTCGGCAACATCTTTATCGGCGTTCAGCCGCGCCTTGGCATACAGGGTGACCCGATGCGCCTCCTCTTCGACAAGGAGAACACGCCGCACCATCAGTATATCGCCTTCTACCGCTGGATCAGCCGCACCTTCGGGGCCAACGCCCTGGTACACGTCGGCATGCACGGTACGGCGGAGTGGATGCCCGGCCTGCAACTTGGCGTCACCGGTGACTGCTGGTCGGACGCACTGCTCGGCGAGGTGCCCCACTTCTACATCTATCCGATCAACAACCCGAGCGAGGCCAACATTGCCAAGCGTCGCGGCCACGCCACCATGATTTCGCACAACATCCCTCCTCTCGCACGGGCTGGCCTCTACAAAGAGCTGCCCGCCTTCAAGGAGATGCTGAACGACTACCGTGAGCGCGGACTTGAAAAGATGGTCGATGTTGAGACCGAAGAGGTCATCATCACCAAGGCGCAGCAGCTCAACCTGACCGATGACTGCCCCCGTGTTGAAGGAGAGAGCTTCCCCGACTATATCAGCCGCCTCTACACCTACATGATGGAGCTGGAAGGGCGCCTGATTTCAAACTCACTGCACGTCTTCGGCGAAACACCAAGGCTCGACAGTCAGGTCACCACCATCACGGAGTACCTCAAGGTTCGCGGCAATGAAAAATCGCTGCCCTCGCTTATCATGCAGGCCATCGGCGAAGACAGAACCTTTGGTGATTATGCCACCCTGGCCACCCGCGCCCGCAAGGGAGAGCAAAAAGCACTGACGGCTCGTGAAACCGTCGATGGGCACACACGGGAGTTTATCGAAAAAACTATTTTCGGCCAGACCAACCCAACAACCGTCTTCAACACCATGACAGGCGGCGAAAAACCTACCCGAGAGATGGCCGAAGCCATTACGGCCGCACTGCAGGATGGCGTAGCCCTCAAACGCGCACTCGAAGACAACCGCAACGAGATGAAGGGGTTCCTTCGTGCCCTTTGTGGTGAGTACATTCCTTCGGGATCAGGCGGTGACTTGGTGCGTGACGGTGCAGGCATTCTGCCAACCGGACGCAACATCCACGCCATTGATCCGTGGCGTATCCCTTCGGAACTCGCCTTCAAGCGCGGCAAGCAGATTGCCGAGAGCATCCTGGCCCGTCACACCGAGGAGAATGAGGGTGAATACCCCGAAACCATTGCCCAGGTGCTCTGGGGGCTCGATACCATCAAGAGCAAGGGCGAAGCGGTGGCCGTCATCATCCACCTCATGGGCGCAGAACCAGCCTACGATGCACAGGGCAAAATCAGCCACTATCGCCTCGTACCGCTTGAAAAGCTCGGACGACCAAGAATCGACGTGCTCATCCAGATCAGCTCCATCTTCCGCGACACCTTTGGCGTGCTGGTTGATCACCTCGACAAATTGGTCAAGGATGCCGCACGGGCCATTGAGCCGCACGAAATGAACCATATCAAAAAGCATGTTGACGCCGCCCTGAAAGAGGGCAAGGATTTTGAGAGCGCCACCTCGCGTCTCTTTACCCAGGCTCCCGGCGCTTACGGCTCACAGGTCGAAGAGCTGGTTGAGGATTCGGCATGGGAGTCGGAAGATGATCTCGACAACATGTTCATCAAGCGCACCGGTTTTGCCTACGGTGGAAACCGCTACGGCGACCAGCAGAGCGATATTCTCAAAGGGCTCCTCAGCACCGTTGACCGCGTGGTGCAGCAGGTTGACTCGGCAGAATTCGGCATTACCGACATCGACCGTTACTTCTCCTCATCGGGCGCATTGCAACTCTCGGCCCGCCGTCGAAATCCGAAAGGCGACAAGGTGAAACTCAACTACGTCGAGACCTTTACAGCCGACGTGAAGATTGACGATGCCGACAAAGCACTCAAGGTGGAGTTCCGCAGCAAACTGCTCAACCCGAAATGGTTTGAGACCATGCTCGACCAGGGGCACAGTGGAGCCGCCGAAATCAGCAACCGCTTTACCTACATGCTTGGCTGGGACGCCGTCACCAAAGGCGTTGACGACTGGGTCTACAAAGAGGCCGCCGAAACCTACGCCATGGATCCCAAGATGCGCGAACGGCTCATGAAGGTCAACCCGAAAGCGTTCAAAAACATTGTCGGTCGTATGCTTGAAGCGAGTGGACGCGGCATGTGGAGCGCCGACCCCGACATGATCGAAAAGCTTCAGGAGATCTACAGCGATTTGGAAGACCGTCTGGAAGGAATCGAGGTCTAAGAGGTTTTTTTACAAATAGTTCCAAAACGAGAAAAGCACGGCTCATCCCCGTGCTTTTCTGCTTTCCCGTCAGGGGGGAGCTGCCCGGGGTTTCATTATTGCCGATCGGTTTGGTATATTCCGGCCTTGCTGATTTTTTGGTCATCACCTCTTTATTATCAGGGTTACAATTTATGCTTTTTGTTTTCCTTACCATGGAGGCCACCAACAACAGCACCGTAAGAGCTGCTGCCGGTGAGCTGAACAGGAAGTTTCAGGCAGGACTGGAGGTCTCTGTATTCAGTCTTGGCCTTCATAACAGCAAAAAGCTCTGGGAAACGCTCGAACATACTCTTCCGAAAGCCGATTTTGTTTTTGGCTCAATGCTCTTCAGCGAGGAGATTGTAAGACCACTTGAAAAACTGCTTGACCAATTGACCTGCCCGGTCTGCATCATTACCAGCAACCCAGCCCTCATCACCCAAACAAGAGTTGGAAAGTTTTCGCTGCGCAAGCCCCAAAAAGAGGAGCCCAGGGAGAAGAGCATCTTCAAGCAGTGGGCGTCAAAACTGATGCCCAAACAGAGCCACGGCGAAAGCCAGCGGCAACTTGCACTGGTGCGCAGTGTCAGCAAGCTGATGAAGCACCTCCCCGGAAAGGCACGCGATATCCATACCTTTATTGCCGCCCACCAGTTCTGGCTGAACGGTTCGCAGGAGAACATGGAGCGCTTTCTCTCTCTTCTGATAGAGCGCTACTCGCCGGGATGGAAAGGCAAACTACCCCAGGATGATCCACTCTTCTATCCCGATGCCGCCATTTACCATCCCGATGCACCTGAACCATTTTTTACCGCCCGGGAGTTTCTTGTGTGGCAAAAAAAGAACAAGCCGAGACTCAGCAAGGGAACGGTGATCATTCTTGCCATGCGCTCGACCGTCCTGAGCAAGAACATGGAGCACCTGAACGCCCTGGTTCGCTCACTTGAATCAAAAGGGATACGATGCTCTCTGGCCTACAGCGGTGGTCTCGATTTCCGTCCTGCCCTTGAGCGATTTTTCAACCTCGAAACACCCGGCTCACTGAAGCCTTCACTGCTCGTCAATGCAACAGGATTTTCTCTCGTTGGAGGTCCAGCAGAAAACAGGGCTGCCGAAGCCGTTGAGGTACTGAAAAAACTCGATATCCCCTGCCTCAACCTTATCCCCCTCTCGTTTCAGCCCATAGAGCAGTGGCGTGAAAGCAGTCTCGGCCTTACACCACTCCAAACCGCCCTGAGTGTGGCCGTGACGGAACTCGACGGTTCCATAGAGCCACACGTCTATGCCGGAACGGAGAGTGGCAGCGAACGAACGATGGCACTTGAAGCGGAGCTTCAAACCATTACCGGTCGGGTTCAACGACTTCTCCGGTTGCAGGAGAGGCCGCCCGCTGAAAAGAAAATTGCCATTATCCTCTTCAATTTTCCGCCCAACCTCGGCAATGCCGGTACAGCGGCCTACCTCAATGTGTTTGAAAGCCTGCACCGACTTTTGCTGGAGATGAAAGCTGCAGGATACAAGGTTGAGGTGCCCGAAACAACCGATGCACTGCGAGAGAAGCTACTCGAAGGAAACCGCCTGATCTACGGCACCGACGGCAATGTAGAGGCGCATCTTCCAGTCACCGAGTACCGCAAACTCTTCCCCTCTTATGAAGCCATCGAGCCTTTCTGGGGCGATGCTCCGGGTGAAATCCTCAATGACCGTACCCGCTTTCATATTCTCGGATGCTCACTTGGCAACATCTTTATCGGCCAGCAACCGAGTTTTGGCTACGAGCGCGACCCGATGCGCCTGCTCATGGCAAAAGATGCTGCACCCAACCACGCCTTTGCAGCCTTCTACACCTGGATTGAAAAGTGCTTCGATGCCGATGCAGTCGTGCACTTTGGCACACACGGCGCTCTTGAGTTCATGCCCGGCAAACAGGTCGGACTCTCTGCATCATGCTGGCCAACCCGACTGATTGGCAAGTTGCCGAACTTTTACTGCTACTGCGTCAATAACCCGAGCGAAGGGGCCATTGCCAAACGCCGCAGCTTTGCGACTCTCATAAGCTACCTCTCACCTCCGCTTGAACATGCCGGGCTCTACAAAAACCTGCGGAAACTCAGGGAGCTGATTGCCAGCTTCAGGAGCCTCGCATCAGATGAGCTGTTTGAGGAGATCAAGGAGCTCGCAGTCGCTCTTGAAATTGATGGCAGCCTCGATGAGAAAGCGGCAGAGGAGTATATTGCGAGAGTGAACAGCGAACTCTACCTTATTGAGGAGCGCATGATTCCACTCGGACTGCATATCATGGGTGAAGCTTCGACACCTGAAAGCGTCAGCGATCATCTGGCCCTGCTTGCAGCACACAGCCGCCCTGAGCTTGATGGAAAATCACTGCCTGAGCTGATTTGCCACCATCTGCACTACAACTACAGTGAGCTCCTTGATCAGCTCGACAGTGAGAGGAGTGCCCAGGAGAGATGGCAACAGGTATCGGCAATCAACCGCGAAGCCCTCAAACGATTTACAGGAACCTTTGACCCGAAAAAGAGCCACGGTCTGCCGATAGCAAAAGTGCTTGAAGGGAGCTTTGCCGTCAGAAAGGCCGAGGCCAACGACTATCTGCATCGCGAAACAGGAACCAGAGCGCCAGAGCTTCACCGTCTGTGGGAATTCATGAACATCGTTCTCATGAATCTGGCTGAAAATCATGAGCTCAAGGCTCTGCTGCACGCCCTTGAAGGGAAGTATACTCCCCCATCACCTGGCAACGACCTTGTCCGAAACCCCGACATCATTCCTACGGGCCGAAACATGCACAGCCTCGATCCCTACACGATACCCTCACCCTTTGCCCAAAAAAGCGGAAAGCTTTCGGCTGAGGAGCTGCTGCTGCAGTACCGCAAGGAGAGCGGTGAGAATCCGCACTCCATTGCCCTTATTCTCTGGGGAACCGACAACCTGAAAAGCGATGGTGAAGGGGTTGCACAGGCACTGGCGCTTATGGGAGCAAGGGTAAAAACCGATGAAATGGGCAAGATAGCCGATGTTGAACTGGTGCCGCTTGCCGAGCTGGGCCGACCACGCATTGACGTGGTTATGACCATCAGCGGTATTTTCCGCGATCTGCTCTCCCCACAGGTGAAGCTGCTCGACCGGGCTGCCCGTATGGCTGCGGCGGCTGATGAACCTGACGAGATGAACTTTCTGCGAAAACATGTCCGACAAGAGATGGCCGAAAAGGGCTGCACCTTCAATGAAGCGTCAAACAGGGTCTATTCGAACGCACCCGGAAGTTACGGGGCAAATGTGAACCATCTGATTGAAAGCAGCACATGGGAGGAGGAGAGCCAGCTTGCCGAGGCCTTTGTGAACCGCAAAAGCTTTGCCGTAACTCCTAACGGCCAATGGGAAGAGTGCCCGGAAGCCCTTCGCTCCGCCCTGCAACATGTAACGCTCACCTTCCAGAATATCGACAGTTGCGAAATCGGTATTTCTGATATTGATCATTATTATGAGTATCTTGGCGGAGTTTCAAAAACCGTGGAACAGCTCAGCAAGATAAAACCCAAGGTGATGGTTGGCGATATCGACGGTACGGGGAAAAAACAGCGTATCTGCTCACTCGAAAAAATGGTCTCGCTTGAAGCACGCACCAAACTGCTCAACCCGAAATGGTATGAAGCGATGCTGACTCATGGCTATGAGGGAGTGAGGGAGATTGAGTCGCATCTCACGAACACCTACGGATGGAGCGCAACAGCTTCGGCGGTAAAAAAATGGACCTACGACCAGTTCAACGAAACCTTTCTGCAAGATAAAGCCATGTGTGAACGATTGGCAAGCCTCAACCCTCATGCTACAATCTCAATGACCAGAAGATTGCTTGAAGCTCATTCGCGCGGATTCTGGGAAACCGATAGCAGCACCATTGAAGAGTTGCAGGAGCTCTATGCCGATCTTGAAACACGAATAGAAGGGGTGCACAACTAAAGCACCGCAAACAGAATAATTCACTCAATCAACCAGGCAACCGTCAAAACATACACCATGAGCAGCTCCCCTTTCAATGCTGAAGAACACAAAAAAATGCTCCGTTCCTATTTCAATGGCCAGGGCTTTCAGCGATGGGCATCGATCTACGGCGACGATAAACTCTCCTCTGTGCGCAATACAGTTCGTCAGGGTCATGCCGTCATGATGGACAAGGCATTCGACTGGCTGCAAAAACTCGGACTGCCAAAAGGGGCAACCGTGCTTGATGCAGGCTGTGGCACCGGGCTTTTCAGCATCCGGCTTGCCAAGGCGGGATACAAGGTCACGGCGGTTGATATCGCTTCGCAGATGGTCGACAAGGCAAAAGCTGAAGCCATAAAGCAGGGTGTGCAGGGCAACATCACCTTCGAGGTCAACACCCTCGAGTCAGTTCGTGGCAACTACGATGCCGTGGTCTGCTTTGACGTCCTGATCCACTACCCAGCAGAAGGATTCAGCCAGGCTTTCCGCAACCTCGCAAGTCTGACAAAAGGCTCTGTTATATTCACTTATGCACCATACAACAAGCTTCTTGCACTCATGCACTGGCTTGGAGGCTACTTCCCGAAAAAAGAGCGCCGCACCACCATCCAGATGATTCGCGACGAAGAGATGCAGAAGGCTATGCAAAAAACCGGCATGAAGATGAAAAGCCGCGAAAAGATCAGTTTCGGTTTTTATCATACCATGCTGATGAACACCTCACACAAATGAGGGGGGAAACTAAAACCCTATGAAAATTCTATAAAATAATTGTAAATTAGAAATTCAGGGATTTTCAAGAGTCTGGAACAAATTTCAGTTGATGCATGCAGCAATCCCTATTTCGTAAAAAAACATATCTGGAGGATGGAGACCGATGAAAATATTGATGGTTCAGCCAAATTATCATTCAGGTGGAGCCGAAATTGCCGGTAACTGGACGCCAAGCTGGGTCGCCTATATCGGTGGCGCCCTGAAACAGGCGGGATTCGATCAGGTGCGATTTGTTGACGCCATGTGCGACCACCTTGACAACGACCAGATCGAAGAGGTCATCCGCAAGAACAAGCCGGATGTGGTGATGGCAACCAATATCACCCCCTCTATCTTCAAGGCGCAGGAAATCATGAAAATCGCCAAAAAGGTAGATCCGAAAATTACGACTATCATGGGCGGCATTCACTCAACCTTCATGTACCCGCAGGTACTGAGCGAAGCTCCTGAAACCGATTACATTGTCCGGGGTGAAGGCGAAGAGGTAACCGTTAACCTCATTCGTGAAATTGCTGCCGGAACTGATAAACAGAACCGGGGAAACATCACCGGTATTGCCTATCTCGATGAAAACGGCAATGTTTTTGCCACTGCGGCTCACCCGGTCATCGAAGATCTTGATACCCTTACACCCGACTGGAGCCTCTACGAGTGGGAAAAATACATCTACACCCCGCTCAACTGCCGTCTGGCGGTACCGAACTTTGCAAGAGGGTGTCCTTTTACCTGTACCTTCTGCTCACAGTGGCAGTTCTGGCGCCGTTACCGCGCCCGCAGCCCGAAAACATTCGTTGATGAAATCGAAGTGCTCGTCAAAAAGTACAACGTCGGTTTCTTCATTCTTGCTGATGAAGAACCAACCATCAACAAACAGAAGTTTGTTTCACTCTGTCAGGAGCTGATCGATCGCAAACTCAACGTCACCTGGGGTATCAACACCCGCGTGACCGACATCATGCGCGATGCCGACCTTCTGCCCTTCTTCCGCAAAGCTGGACTGGTGCACGTTTCGCTCGGTACTGAAGCTGCAAGCCAGATGAACCTCAACCGCTTCCGCAAGGAGACCACCATTGAAGAGAACAAACTTGCTATCAAGCTGCTCCAGAAAAACGGTATTGTGGCCGAAGCACAGTTTGTAATGGGTCTTGAGCATGAAACTCCCGAGACCATCGAGGAAACCTACCAGCTCTGCAAGGACTGGGATCCCGACATGGCCAACTGGACCATCTACACTCCATGGCCCTTCTCCGATCTCTTCAAGGAGCTTGGTGACAGGGTTGAGGTACGCGACTACTCCAAGTACAACTTTGTGACCCCCATCATCAAGCCCGACAATATGGAGCGCGAAGATGTGCTGAAAGGGGTGCTGAAGTCTTATGCACGTTTCTATGCACGCAAAACCTTCTTCAGTTACCCCTGGATAAAGGATCCTTACGTGCGCAAGTACATGCTTGGATGTCTGAAAGCTTTTGCCCAGACAACCCTTACCAAGCGCTTCTACGATATCGACCGTGTCAAGACCAAAAACCGCAAAATTGAGATCGATCTCGGCTTCGACAAGTCAAGGATTCTGACGCAGGACGAGGTCAAAAACCTTAAAGAGCTGCGTCCGGAGATGGTTGCCGACATGAGCTTTGGCCTGAAAGAGGCTGGCTACCAGCGCGAGCACGACGAACACAATTGGGACGAGTTCGACGAAACCACTATCAAGGATCGTAACTCATCGACTGTGCGCAACTGCTGAACTGCAGCAATCCGGTTTACCACACAAAAGAAGAAAACCCTCCGCTATTCGGGGGGTTTTTCTTTTAGCAAAAATTCTGGTTATGACTCCATCCGTTTCCATCGATTGTGCAGCCAGAACCACTCTTCGGGGAAACTGTAGATAGAGCGTTCAAGTACTTTTGTGTATCGGCGAGCAAGTTCTTCTGCGTCAGCTTTGGTTGTACCAAGATCGCCCGACTCAATCTCTTCGGTCTCAAACTTGTAGCGGCCATCATTGGTTCGAAGGCACATTCCGACGAAGAGCGGGACTCCTGCCTTGAGGGCAAGCCAGGCGGGACCGATAAAAACCGCGGTGGGACGCCCAAGAAAGTCAGTAATAAAAGAGCCACCTGGGTCAGATTGATCACCAAGCAACACAACAATCCCGCCATTTTGGAGAGTTCTCAGCCCCTCTCGAAGAGCCAGCCAATCATAGACCATCCGGTTACCATGCATGGTTCTCCATGCATTGATCTGGTGGTCAATCATAGCGTTTTTCAGCGGCTTTACCACAACGGTCAAAGGTACCGCCAATAATCCATAGCAGAGACCAAGCAACTCCCAATTTCCAAAGTGCGCAGAGACGAGTACCCCACCCTTTTTTTTACCAACAGTTTTTACAAGCAAATCAGCAGCATCAACATCGACGAGTGCTGCGGCATCTTCTGGCGTTTTAATCATGGGAAGACGAAGCATTTCAATAATATTCTCAGCCTGGTTGCGATAAACCCGGACGGCAAGAGCATTAATTTCAGCACTGCTTTTTGCAGGAAACGTGCGTGCAAGGTTCGCGGTTACAAGAGGGCGCCTTGTTTTAAGGATGTGATAGACAAAATCCCCGAGCAAATGAGCTATTGCTGTAGAATTTTTGCGGCCTGCTTTTCTGACAAGCACCCCAAGAGCCATGATTAGACGATAGAGCACCCTCTGTGAAAAATCTCCCTTTTTTTTCCCTTTGCGCTTCATTGAAAATGGTAAAATCTCTTTTAATCTATGCGGACAATCGAAGAGTATACACTAAATTGCGGAAAAGAATATAGAACATTTATCTTTTAGAGAGCTTGCAGCTCATAAGTGCAAAGGGGTGGTCACTATGGCTGGTTTCAGCAAGCTGGTAAGCCAAAGCGAGGCTCTTGAAAAAGTCCGGGCATGGCAGGTTTCGGGCAAAAAAGTGGTCTTTTCAAATGGCTGTTTCGATCTTCTTCATGCAGGGCATGTTGAGTACCTGCAGGCAGCCAGACAACTTGGTGATGTGCTTTTAATCGGCCTGAACAGCGACGCTTCTGTCCGTCGGCTCAAGGGGGCGAGTCGGCCCGTATGCTGCGAAGCCGACCGTGCTACAGTACTCTCTGCGTTGCAGGTTGTTGATGCGCTCACCCTTTTTGATGAAGATACACCTGAAGAGCTGATTGGCACTTTGCTGCCTGATATTCTTGTTAAAGGGGCCGACTGGGCCATTGAGCATATTGCCGGAGCTCAAGCGGTGCTTGACCACGGGGGCGCAGTATTGACCCTGCCCTTGCTTGAAGGACGTTCAACAAGCACCCTTATCGAAAAAATCATCCAACACTCTTCTTAAACACCGATCAGCAGTGGAACGCCTGAAACACTATAGCATCAAACTGCTCACTGCATGTTTGGCATTTATACTTTTGCTGTCGCTCACCGCCCTTATTGTGCTGAACAGCGGGATGCTTGATCGCTTTGCCAAAGAGCGGGTTCTTTCCCTTTTTAATGAGAAATTTTATGGCCGGCTTGAACTGCAGGAGCTGCACCTGAAGTTTCCTAACAAGGTCACCTTGATCAACCCCCGGATATTTGGCCCTGGAGAAAAAACAGCGACTATCGAGGCGCAAACCATTTCACTGAAGTTCAACATCCTCCAGCTTCTTCAGCCTGAAATCAGAGCACTCTCTCTGCGTCGTTTAACGATCGACAAGCTGAACGCAAGGATTGTTGAGCAGAGTGACGGAAAACTCAATCTTGATCTTGTTTTCAAGTCGCGCGACCCCGATTCAGCGAAAGCACCGCTCGACAATTTTTTCTGTAAAACACTTCAGGTGCAGAACAGCCAACTCTCTTTCTCCACAAAGAGGGCTCACTCGGGCAATTGGCCGCCTTCTGCCAATGACCTTGATCTTGAGCTCTCATCATTAACGGTCAAAAAAAAATTTTTACGCGGAACAATAGAGAAACTGCACTTCATCCTCCCCCAAAAACAGTTTTCCCTGCGGCAGGCTTCGGGCAAGTTTCTCTTTTCTGAAAACCGTTCAGACCTGCTGGCCCTGAAGGTTGCGGCCAATAATAGCCAAGCCGAGTTCTCGGTAACCCTTGATCACTTTAACATTTTTTCACCGCATCACCAGCAAGAGCTTGCCCTTGCCACCTCTTTTCTGAATATGCAGGAGCTTGCACTGCACAGCGATGACCTGAAACTCTTCTACCCATCGCTTCTCATACCCCCGGGCATCTACACCCTGAAAGGAGATGCAAAGGGGAAAAAAGATAATGTCCAACTCATTGATATACTCCTGAGACATAATAAAAGCAGGATAGCCATCAAGGGAGATCTCCTTAACCTGCTCGACAAAGATACCTTTGCCTATGAGCTGAAATGCGACAGCTCGAAAATTGCAAGCTCGTTTGTTGACTTTTTCCTGAAGGAGGGCCCCCTTAAAGAGATGGCACGCAAAACCGGCGATATTACCTTTCTTGGCAATGCAAAAGGTACGCTGAAGGCTGTAAAGGCAGAGGTAAACGCACGCACTCTGCCCGGAGATTTGTCGCTCAGTGGTGAAGCATCAAAGGAGCCTCTGGATCGAATGGCATACAAGGGTTCTTTTGTACTGAAAGGGGGCAAGCCACATCTTTTCATGAAAGCTGAAAATAGGAACAGCACACTCAACGCTTCAGGCAGCTTTGAAGGAAGTGCGGCCAAGGAATCGGGTAGCCACGTAACACTTGCTATGAAGCTGACCGACTCTTTCTGGCAAAATCAGCCGATGAAAGAGGGTACCGCGACGGTAACGTACGACGGCAATGTACTCAATACCACTCTTTTTGTCAAAAATGACCTGACCAACTTCAATCTTGACGGCGAGATCAACTGGAAAGAGAGCGTGCCACACTACCGCGCCTCCGGTAAAACCACCGCTCTTGATGTTTCAAAAATCCTCGGTTCTAAAGAGTTTACAACCGACCTGAACGGAGTATTTGCTGTGCAAGGCTCTGGATTTGATTCAAAAATGGTCAATGTTGCTGCTGCTCTCCAGTTTTCGCCCTCTGCCATTAACGGCTTCCAGTTGAAAGAGCGTTCAAAAGTTTCGATTGAAATTGTGCAAAACGCTACATCTTCACGGGCGGGCATCAAAAGCGATTTTCTGGATCTTCTTGCGGAAGGCAATTATACATTTGCAGAGCTGATCGCCCTCTGCAACGCTTCATCAGCCGCACTTGCACGTGAGGCGAGCATACAGAATATCTGGCACACAGCGCCAGCCCTTCCCGTCGCTGCTACGGGTGTGCTCCAGAGGCCTTTTACGGTCAACTACAATATCGCAGCAAAAAATATCTCCCCATTGATACTCTTTTTTCCTGTGCAGGGGCTGACAATGCAGGGCCGCGCTGAAGGAAGTGCCGTTTACCGTAATGGAGAGTCTTCGATCAACACCTCAATACATCTCGATACATTAAGTTACCATAAAGGTTTTTCGGTTGAAAATCTCTCCCTGAAGTCCGATCTGCTGTGCAACAACAACGAAGTGCCACATGCGTCATTAACAGGAAGGGCTTCATCAGTCACCGTGGCAGGTAAAAAAAACGGTGAAACCAGTTTTTCCGCACTCTATACTCCATCACGTCTTGAGGGATCCATAAAGCTTGCCATAGATGATCCTGCGGAAACGCTCTCGACAAAATTTACAGTGACAAAGAGCGATCCCGGCTATGACCTCCTCTTTCACCGCCTCTCAATGAACGACACCTCAGGTCTCTGGCAGGCAGAGGAGAATTCTCACCTTTTTTTGGGCAAAAACGCGGCGAAGTTCAACCATTTTACCATCACAAAGGGTGCGCAGCAAGCCGTGCTGAATGGAGAACTTAGCAACTCACAATCGGGCACCTTTCAATGTACCCTCACAAATATTGAACTGAACGAGCTGAAACGCTTTGCCCTGAATCCCTCTCTCGACAAGCTTGCAGGAACAATCAATGTATCCCTTGCCGTCAGTGGAAACCCAGACTCAAAAACAAGCTCGCTGACGGTGAATGGGAAAAATATTCGTTATGATCAGATAACGATTGGTACACTGCATGCCAATGCCCTCCACAGCGGCAGACTGCTTCGTTTTGAGCTGCACAGCAGCCCTGAAAAGCCCGAAAGGATCGAAGAAAAAGCAGCACCTCTGATGAACACCATTGATGGCAACGGAACGATTCCTCTTGCAATCAGTTACTATCCCCTCAATATCCTGATGGCGGAGCGTGAGACTCTCAACGCAACACTCCACTCCGGGAACCTTTCTGCCCAATTTCTTCGATACCTGCTCCCCTTCTTTGAATCGGCTGAAGGCATTATCCCGACAACACTTACCATTGGGGGAACATCAACGGTACCAGATATTTATCTGACCACTCATCTGCAAAATACCAGCATTAAAATTGCACCCACGCAGGTCTCTTATCTGCTCAATGGCGATCTCTATGTCACCTCAAAAGCTGTAGAACTCCGCGAAATCAAGGTGAGCGACCAGAGCAACGGAAACGCTGTCATCAATGGAGTCGTGAAGCTTGAAAAACTGCACCCAACAGAGTTGGATCTCTCGGGCATCTTCAACAGGCTCCTTCTGTTCAACAAAAAAGATAAAGAGGATGAGAAATCGTTTGGTACCATTACCGGCACAACCCACAATATTCTCCTGCGCGGCACGCTCTCCGAGCCGGTTATTGAAGGAGAGCTGAAGATTGATGCTGCAGATTTCTCCCTCTACCGGTCAGGGGCCAATGAGAGCGCAAAATATCTCGGTGTTGACAAGTTTATTGAATTCATACCACGTTACCCCTCGCGAAGTACGGCAGAGATCGAAAAACGAAAGAGTGCTGCACGACCGATAGAGTTTTATCACTCGCTGATCGATATCCTGCAAATAAAAAAACTCAGGCTCAGCAGTAATGAACCGCTTAAATATACAGTCATTTTTGACCGTCTCAGGGGGGAACAACTTGAATCTACAATCAACAACCTCTCGTTGATTGTCAGCAAAAACAACCAGCAATATGAGCTTTTCGGATCGGTGAATATTCTTGGCGGCAAATACAAATTTTCCAACTCAAACTTTGATTTACAGGAAGGGGGAAAAATAAACTGGAACAATGTTGATATAAGAAACGGCGTTATGGATAATCTCTACGGCAGCAAATCGATCAGTGTCTCCAACCAGCAAAGTGGTGAGCGCGATAACGTAAAACTGCTGCTGGCCATTACCGGTACACTCAACGCGCCCCAGGTTGCGATGGGCTATTACCTCAATGATCAGACGCAACCCTTTGCCTCAGTCAACATGATTGGCGGGCAGTCGAGCCAGATCGACTCGAACGCAGAGCTGAACGTCATCTCTCTGCTGCTTTACAAACAGTGGTATATCCGTCCGGGAAGTAGCGGGATAAACAGTAATATTGCAGTTTCAAGCGTAGGGTTTTCGGCTGGAACCGGTATTCTTTCATCCAGAATCTCAAGAATCATCCAGAATATCGGCGGACTTGAAAGTTTCAATCTCAATGTTGGTATGGATAAGCGTGGTGCCCTGAGTGGCCTCGACCTCTACTTTGCACTCAGCGTCCCGGGTACTGACGGAAAGGTACGCTTTATCGGCACAGGGACTTCTCCCGGAAGCAAGGAATCAGCCACTGCAAATTATTATGGTACTGCACAGAAAATCGAGTACAGAATAACTCCGAAAGTCTCATTTGAAGCTTCGCGTTCCTACGGACAGAACGGAAGCGCAACTTCGGGCACCAATCTGCAAAAACCTGCTGAAACATGGGGTGCGAGTCTCTCCTACAAAGAACGTTTCCAAAGCTGGGATCAGTTCTGGAAGCGCCTTATCCCATCATCCAACAAGAAGAGATAAATCCTTGAGGTTTTTGTAAATTGCCGAAATAGAATCATTCTGCAATACAACCCGGGGGCAAACGTCTTGAGAGGAAAAAACATCATTATCGGTATTTGTGGCGGTATTGCTGCCTATAAAATACCGCAGCTCGTGAGGCTCTTAAAAAAAAGGGGGGCCAACGTCAGGGTGGCGCTGACGGAGGGAGGGGCCCGTTTTGTCAGTGAGCTTGCGCTTGCGACGGTTTCTGAAGAGCGGGTCTACCGAAAAATATTTCCTCCCCTTGAGTGCAACGGTGAGGATTTTACACGCCACATCTCTCTTGGTGAATGGGCCGATGCCCTCGTAATTGCCCCGGCTACCGCAAATACCCTGGCCCGGCTCAGTGCAGGCCTTTGCGACGACATGCTTGCGGCGATTTTTCTTACGCTGCGCCCCGGCAAACCGGTACTGATTTGTCCGGCAATGGATGGCCAGATGTTTCTGTCGCCCTCTGTGCAGAGAAATATTGCAACACTTGCCGCCCAGGGGTGTTCAATCATCAACCCTGAAAGCGGAGAGCTTGCTTCGGGGCAGTGCGGAGTGGGCCGTATGCCGGAACCCGAAGCCATTCTTCTGGCTCTTGAAGAGGCTCTGCATGAGGCCAGCAAGAGTTCTCCACTTTACCGTAAAAAGGTTGTCGTCACGGCAGGGCCAACACGGGAAAAAATTGATGGTGTCCGCTTCATCTCCAACTACTCTTCAGGAAAAATGGGTTTTGCCATCGCCCGGGCTGCGGCAAAACGGGGAGCCCTCGTTACGCTTCTTGCAGGACCGGTTCATCTTCCAACACCTCCGGGTGTTGAGCGACTTGATGTTGAAAGTACTGCGGAAATGAACACTGCCGCCGAGGGCTTTTTCAGGAGTTGCGACCTCTTTATCGGTGCAGCAGCAGTTTCTGACTACCGGCCTGCCGCACCTTATGAAGGTAAAATGAAAAAGGATGATGAGCATATTGAACTTACCCTTGTAAAAAATCCTGATATTCTTGCAGGATTCGGCCATCAAAAAAGTACATGCCAGCTTGCCGTGGGATTTGCCCTTGAAACCCGGAGCGGCCTGGAAAGCGCCCGAAAAAAACTGACTGAAAAAAATCTCGACCTTATTGCCTTCAATTTTTTTGATCGTAAAACCTCCGGTTTTGATGTTGATACCAATATTCTGACCTTGATAGGAAGTGATGGAGTTGTAACGGAACTTCCGCAACTGACCAAAGATGCTGCCGCCGAAAAACTTCTCGATGCAATAGAACTGCTTTACCTGAAAACCGGGCATTAACCCCTGAAAAGAGAGAATTTTTTTATGCAAAGTCTTTTATTCAAAAAAGATGAAAACCTTTTGCATACGGAGAAAAAGGAGGCTTCATCATCGCATGAGCTGGAACTGTTATCTGAAAAGGCAAAGGTGTGCCACAACTGCACCCTTGCTGCAACAAGGCTGAACGTTGTTTTTGGTGAAGGCAACCCGTTTGCAGGAGTCGCTGTTATCGGAGAGGCGCCAGGAGCAGAAGAGGATGCTTCCGGCAGGCCGTTTACGGGAAAATCGGGGCAACTCCTCGATAAAATGCTTAAAGCTGCCGGATTCGCCCGCCAGGAGGTTTATATTTGCAATATTCTGAAATGCCGACCTCCCGGAAATCGAAATCCCCTCAAGGATGAAATCAGAAGCTGCATGCCGTGGCTTCTGGAGCAGTTGCAGATTGTAAAGCCCAGAGTGATTCTTATTCTCGGTAAAGTTGCAGCAAATACCATCTTTGAAAACCGCCTTTCTCTTGGCTCCATGAGGGGAAAAGTGATTATATGGCAACAAGTTGACTGTTTTATTACCTATCATCCAGCGGCACTGCTGCGAAACCCTCACTTGAAAAAGGAGTGGCTGGAGGATATTCAACTGATGACTGGCCATTACGAAACCATTGGCCGCAAACAAAATGCACTTGAAAATGAGAATTAAATGATGATCAAAAAAGCACCCCTTGCCATAGATTTTAACACGGATATCGATTTTACCAAAGAGAGCCGCGTACCTCCCTACTCCACTGAAATTGAGCAGGAGGTTCTTGCCTGCATTCTGCTTGAAGATGAGCCCATTGAGCAGGTCATACAGATTTTTGGCGATAATGGTGAAGAGGTTTTTTATGAGAGGCGACACCAGATCATCTTCAAGGCGATGATGCAGCTCTACCATAAAAGGCAAGCTATCGACATTATCACGGTCAGCGAAGAGTTACTGAAAATGGAGGAACTTGAGCCCGTCGGCGGACGGCACTACCTGGCCGAACTTTCGGGCAAGGTTATCAGTGCGGCAAATATTGAGTACTACGCACGTCTGGCAAAGGAGAAATATCTGTACCGGCGAATGATCTCCATTTCAGCCAAAATTTCAGGCGCAGCCTACAGCTCATCAATGGACATTTTCGATCTTGTTGAACATGCCTCACAGCAGTTCTTCAACATCTCCCAGGCAGGAATCAAAAAGAAAGCATCCTTAATCAAGGAGCTTGTCAAAAACGGTATCCGGATGCTTGAGAGCCTGAGGGCATCACAATCTTCCATTACCGGCACAGGCTCAGGCTTTTCTGAACTTGATCAAATGACTGCCGGATTTCAACCATCCGACATGATTATCATTGCCGCAAGACCTTCTGCAGGCAAAACTGCATTTGCCCTTGCCCTTGCCCGCAACGCTTCCGTAGATTTCGACACTCCTGTACTTTTTTTCAGCCTTGAAATGGCGGAGGTACAGCTTGCCATCAGGCTCATGTGCGCTGAAGCCTACGTTGAGTCGCAGCTTGTCCGAACCGGGCGAATCACACCTGAGATGATGGGCAGAATCATCAACAGCATGGACAAGCTCAATGAGGCAAGGCTCTTTATTGACGATACCGCCGGCATCTCCATTATGGAACTTGCGGCCAAAACCCGCAGAATGAAACAGGAGCACAATATCGGCATGGTTGTGGTTGATTACCTGCAGTTGGTGACACCGGTGAGGGATGGCAGAACAAACCGGGAACAGGAGATTGCCCAGATATCCCGATCACTGAAAGCGCTTGCCAAAGAGCTGAACATTCCCATTATTGCCCTTGCTCAGCTCAACCGCTCTGTTGAGCAGCGATCAGGTGACCGCAGGCCCCAGCTCAGCGATCTCAGGGAGTCAGGATCAATTGAACAGGATGCTGATGTTGTCATGTTCCTTTCAAGGCCGGAAATGTACGGAAAACAGACCTTTGAAGATGGCTCTTCGACAAAAGATGTTGTTGAGATTGTCATCGGCAAGCAGCGTAATGGACCGATCGGCGATATACGGCTGCTCTTCCTCAAAAATTACGGGCGTTTTCAGTCAACAGCCAACAGCTATGTTACCGGCGGAGATGATTCAGGGAGTTCCGGCGATCATGAGCACTATCTCCCTGCGTCGCCGGAGCCGGGAAAATCAAATGTCGCCCAGTTTATCACTCATGATGAAGCACCATTTTAAAACGCCATTATGCCAGAAAAAAAAGAGTCACTGAACACCACAAGCGAAACAACAATACAGGATCCCTCTATCAAGGCTCCGCAGGCGGCCTATGCCGGAATCGGCGCATCAAAAGGAATAAGCATAGGAGAGTGCTACTCTTTTGTGCAGGAGAAGTGCCAGCATGAAATCAGGGAGCTGAACGACCAGAACATCAGCGAAGAGATTGAACGCTTTCTTTCAGCCTTGCAGCGATCAGAAAATGAGCTGAAGAAAATTGAGCAGGTCACTATAAGAAAACTCGGAAAAGGGTACTCCGATCTCTTTGAGGCGCAGATCATGATGCTGCATGACCCCGTGCTGATTGAAGCCATTTCCGGACGAATACAATCCGAACGCAGACCGGCGCATCTTGTCATTGATGAAGAGTTTGAACACTACCATGAAAAGTTCAAAAATTCAGATAACCTGATGTTTCAGGAGCGTGCTGATGATCTGCAAGATATCAAAAACCGCATTATAAGAAACCTTCACATCCGAAAACTGCACTCATGGATTCCCGAAGGAGTGATTGTCGCATCCGACAACCTCTCTTCAGCCGATATCATTCTTTTAAGCCGCAGCAATGTCAAGGGATTTGTCACTGATTCGGGGGGAAAGACCTCGCATATTGCCCTGATATGCCGCTCACTCAACATCCCGATCGTTGTCGGGCTTGGCAATATTTCCCAGAAGGTATCGACCGGAATGCCTATGATTATTGACGGCACTACCGGCACCGTCATTACAAACCCTGAAGAGGAGACTCTTGCGCGCTATCGGGGAAAAAAAGAGGAGGCAATCAAAAATGAGGCTGACAGCTCCCTTACGGCTGCACTTCCCGCTACAACACAATGCGGTGTCCGAATAACCTTTTATGCAAATATTGACTTTAAGGAGGAGCTACTCGCCTTAGCCTCTGCCGGTGCAGAAGGAGTGGGCCTCTTCAGAAGCGAAAATCTCTTCACCGAAGGGACAAAAGTGCCCCGGGAGTCAGAACAATATGACTATTACCGGGAGATGGCTGAAGCGATAGCTCCCATGCCTCTCGATATACGCCTCTTTGATATCGGTGGCGATAAACTGATCTACTCTCCAGTCAAAGAACCCAATCCAAACCTTGGATGGAGGGGGATCAGAATCCTGATTGATCTTCCAGAAATCCTTGATGCCCAGCTCAGGGCAGCAATACGTGCAAATGTTTATGGCAATGTTGATGTCCTCATTCCCATGATCATTTCAGTCGATGAAATCCTTCTGGTCAGGGCAATGATCGACAAACATTATGAAGAGCTGGCTGCTGAGAGCGATGCGCAGTTTGAAAAACCGGGAGTAGGAGCAATGATAGAGGTGCCAGCAGCAGTAGAACTCATTGAGGAGATTACAAAATGTGTCGATTTCATAAGCATCGGCACCAATGATCTCACACAGTACTCACTCGCCGTAGACCGCAATAACGTGATTGTACAGGATCTCTTTGACAAATTTCACCCGGCAATCATCCGCCAACTCTACCGGGTGATAACAACTGCCAATAAAAACCGGTGCAAAACCGTTATTTGCGGCGACATGGGTTCCGACCCTCTTGCGCTGCCGTTTCTGCTGGGTTGCGGACTCAGAAAATTCAGTGTTGTTATCTCGGATATCGCCAAACTGAAGTCACTGGTGTCGCGCTACCCGATAGTTGAAACTGAAGCACTGGCACGAGAGTGCATCACACTTGGCAGCTCAACTGAAATCAAAGCCTGCCTGGAACGCTTCCAGGCAGCATATTGATTTCAGAGCGAGAGGAGTGTTCAGGGACGAAGATCCTCAATCTTCGAGCTTTTGCGTACAGCATCAAGGTACTCCTCAATGAAGAGTTGCTGCTGCTGCTGTGCGGCCCGAAGCAGTTGTGGCGCTGCCTTTGCTTTTTCGGTCTGCAAGTCAAAACCTGCGGGAAGAATTCTGCTGGCCAAAAGCACAAGGGCGTAACCATTACTGGTTTTCACCGGAACGGAGAGTTTGGCAGGAACAAGACCGGAGATGGCTTCCACAAGAGGCTGGTCAACACCGTAGCCGGGAATAAAGCCGTCGCTCCACCGGATACTGTCGGCGACCACAACCTTCAAGCCAGCATGGGAAGCCGCAATATTTTCAAGCGTTGCTCCGGGAGCCTTTGCCATTGCTGCAACTCTTTTCTCCAAAGCTGCACTTTTTTTCTCCCGCACCAGCTCCGCCCTTATCCGCGCAGTCAGCTCCTGGTCAAGCAGACGATATCCCGTGTCATTCTTGCCAGTCAAACGCATCACATAAAAGCCTTTTTCAGTTTCAAGAACCTCCGAAACATCGCCCTCACCCGCCTTGAATGCAAATGCAGTCACCTTCTCACTGTAGCCAATCTCTGGAATCAGCATACGGTTGAAAAACTCTCCAGTCTTACTGATCGAGAGCTTCGAAGCGGCTGCGCTTTTGTTGAAATCACTCTCTTTGGCGCTGAGCTGAAATGCCGAGGCAAGACGGCGTTCACTATCAAGCGTTTCTGTAGAGGGCCGGATGGTACGAACAATCTCGGTACCCACAACCGCACGACTGTCGAGACCGGTCACCTTGATAATATGAAGGCCAAACTGGGTCTGAACAGGCCCGACGACAGCGCCCGGACGTGCTCCGAAAACCGCTGCCGCAAATTGGGGTACGACACGCTCTTTGGTAAACCATCCAATATCACCGCCATTAACAGCACTGCCTGGATCGGCGGAATATTTTTTAGCAAGCAGTTCAAACGGAGCGCCTGCCTGAAGCTGTTTGAGAATAAACATCGAGAGCTCACGCACTCTCTGGACATCTTCACCGCTTGCAGGATTAAAACGCAAAAGAATATGCGATGCCCTCGCTGCAGGCTGGGCGGCGCTCACCTGCTTGATCTTGATCAGGCGATATTTACCCTGATCGGCGATCGGGCCAACAACCTTTCCCGGTGCGACATTCGATTGTGTGAAAAAAGCATCCCCTGCTGCCGATGAAAAATCTGCACGACTAAAAGCTCTGTTGATCCCTGTCGGATTATCGCTCTGTACTTTGACAAAATCGCTGTCATTGACCGAGGCGGAAAACGCTGCGCGAAGCGCTTCAAGTTCAGTGCGGGCAGCAAGACTGTCTTTTGATGAAGGAATCAGAGGAAAGAAAACATAATCCGCGTTTCTTGACGGCTTATCCTGTTTCAGAAGCTCTTTATGCTCATCATAATATTTTTTGATCTCCTCTTCCTTTACCGGAAAATTGCTGTCAGCACCAGCAAAACTTAATGGAAAGGGAATAAATGAGGCAGAAAAACGGGTAAAGACCCTTGTGACAAGATCGCCAAGATCCCTGTCGGTCACATGATTGAGGGTCAGCAAGGCCCTGAGAAGTTTGCTCTCCTTGAGTTCCAGGCGAACATACTTTTCAAGCTGCAGCCACAGCTCTTTTTCGCGAGGGTCACGACGAAGAGTCTCAAGTTTAGTCCGATCAATGGTTCCTGTGGTCGGATCGGTAAAGTACTGCTGAATCACTCTCGGCGGAGTCGGACTGTTGAGAGCCTCAACCACCTCCTGATCCTGAAGGGTAATGCCGAATTTCTCAAACTGCTGATCAAGCAGACTCTGTTTAACCAGAGTGGCCCATGCCTGTTCCTGAAATTCAAGTTCATTCTCCGGCGTCACTTCGGCACCCGGATTCCTCCGTCTGAAATTTTCAGTTATCGCCTTGCATGCATCATCATACTCGCTTGCAGAGATAACTCTCCCGTTAACCTTGCCCGCCTGATTCTCTTTTTTGGCGCTGTTTCCCGAAAAATTCATCCCCCATTTAAAGACAATCAGCACAAAAAATGCTGCCAACAGCGTATAAAGTATAATATGAGTTTTTTCCCGCAAGCTGGACATTACAGCCATAAATCATTCCCTCATTAAGTATGTTGTTAAAAAGTGTCGTTCCAACCTTCCCTGCCAATCAGTGGCACAAAAGAAAAGTACTCAAAAAACTCCCTTTTGAAACCCACCTCCTCTCTCTGAATAACCGTCATCTGCTGTGAACCATTCCCGCCAATGGGTACTATCATACAGCCTCTTTCAGCAAGCTGGCGCATCAGCGACTCCGGTTCCCCGGGAGCTCCTGCCGTAACCACGATGCCATCAAAAGGCGCATGCTCTATCCATCCAAGCGTTCCGTCTCCATGGCGACAGACAACATGCAATCCAAGCTTCGAGATAAGTTTTTTTGCCCTCTCATGCAACTCAAAAATCCGTTCCACGCTAAAAACCGAATAGCCGAGCGCATCAAGTATTGCCGTCTGATAACCTGATCCTGTACCTATTTCGAGTACTTTTCCTCCTGGGCAACGTTCAACAAGCAGGGTTGTCATAAAAGCAACCGTATAGGGCTGGGAGATAGTCTGCCCGAATCCTATCGGATAAGCTCCATCGTTATAGGAGCAAGCCCTCGCTTCACCCTCAAAAAAAAGGTGGCGTGGAACCTCAAGAAAAGCATCAAGCACCCGACTGTTGCTTATACCATAACGCTTCAGCGTCTCCACCATCTCCCCGCGACTGGAAGAGTGAGTTTTTTCTGCCTCTTTCATGATAAAAAAAAACCCTTTGAGCCTCTTTTTCAATCCACCCCCTTGCGCTCACTGTGCCCATCCCGAAGTGGCTAATATTGCATCAAAAACAACAAAAAACAACGTTCAGCCAGCAGTTTACCATTTTTGGTCTTAGAACATAGTGTAACGCAGGCTCTCAACAGGCCGATTTGCCGATCAGGCATTGAGAGCTCCCTATTTCAGTTCTCGTCCCAGAAGGGCCTGAACAAACTCGGCCCGATCAAAGAGCTGAAGGTCGTCGATTTTCTCTCCAACACCGATGTACTTGACCGGCAGCTTCAATTCACGTGAAATGGAGAGCACAATGCCCCCTTTGGAGGTACCATCAAGTTTGGTCACCACAAGACCGGTAACCTGGACAAACCTCGTAAACTCCCTTGCCTGCTGCACGGCATTCTGCCCGGTGGTACCATCAAGCACCAGCAGCACCTCATGCGGCGCTTCAGGAATCCTCTTTTTGGCCACCCGCATGATTTTGGCAAGCTCCTCCATCAGGTGGCTCTTGTTATGCAGCCGTCCGGCTGTATCAACGAGCACGACATCAGCATTTCTGGAAACCGCAGCACTGACTGCATCAAAGACAACCGAGGCCGGATCGGAGCCTTGGCCCTGACCAATCATTGGAACCCCTGCCCTGTCAGCCCAGATCTGAAGCTGTTCATAGGCAGCGGCGCGGAAGGTGTCGGCTGCCGCTATAATCACTTTCTTGCCCGCTTTATCATAATTATGAGCCAGTTTGGCAACACTGGTAGTTTTACCTGCACCATTGACCCCAACAATTAAAATGACGTAGGGTTTGGCCGGAAGAGGTGCCTCAAAATCGAGCGGGTGCTCCTCTCCGGTTACCTCAAGCATGAGCTGAATCTCCTCCATCAGCATTCGGTTCAGCTCCCCTTCCGAGCGGTAGGTCTCCTTTTTTGCCCGTTCGGTGATTGCTTCAACAATCCCGAGCGTCGTCTCCACACCCACATCGGCGGCCACAAGAATCGTCTCAAGCTCTTCAAGAAACTCTTCGTCGATCTCCGTTTTCCCTTTTGTGATGACAGCAAGCTTCTCGCGAAGTGTGTCGCGGGTTTTTTCGAGCCCTTCCTTCAGCCTTGATATTTTGAAATTGTCAAAAAAACCCATAAAAAGAGGATATTGTCTTTCTGTTATTAAAATGAAACTCTTGCTGCGCGGCAGTGAAAACAGGGTATGCCCTGCCATAACCCGAAGCGAAACTGAATTTACGTAAAATTATGTCATCCTGTAAAGCTATGTCAGAAATCGGGGAGTTCGGCCTGATTAACCGGATCGCCGCTCTTGCCGAAACCACCCTCCCTGCTGTACCGGAACTCCTTACGGGAATAGGCGATGACTGCGCAATCTATTGCCCTTCGGCGAAGCTTTTGCAGGTAGCAACAACCGATATGCTTGTCGATCAAGTGCATTTCGATCTTTTGACAACTCCCCTGCAGCATCTTGGAAGCAAGGCCATCAGCGTCAATGTCTCCGATATCTGCGCCATGAATGCGCTCCCCCGCTATGCGCTCATCTCTCTTGCTGTACCCAACTCTTTCTCCGTGCAGATGATTGAGGAACTCTACAAAGGGATGAGCCATGCAGCGAAAGAGTACGGCCTTGCCATTGCCGGTGGCGATACCTCTTCATCACGCTCCGGCTTGGTCATCTCGGTCTCCATGATCGGAGAGGTTTCAGAAGAGCTGCTCACCCGCAGAAGCGGTGCCAGTCCGGGAGAGCTGATCTGCCTTACCGGCTCTCTTGGCGGTGCAGCGGCGGGGCTCAAACTCCTCATGCGTGAAAAGGAGATTATGCTGAACCATATCGAAAACAATGAGAGCTACCAGAGAAACATAATGGCTGACCTGAAGGAGTACCGCGAAGCGATACAGCAGCAGTTGCTCCCCCTTGCACGCATTGATGTTGTCCGGTTTTTTCATGCGCACACTTTCTGCCCCACTGCGATGATCGATATTTCTGACGGCCTCAGCCCTGACCTCCAGCATCTCTGCCGCCACTCAAGCGTCGGCGCACTGATTGATGAAGGGCGAATTCCGATCAAGGGGAGTACACGCCTGATTGCTGATGAACTGCAGGATGATGCCCTGAGCTGGGCTCTGACGGGGGGCGAGGAGTACCAGTTGCTCTTTACCATCCCAAGGGAGCAGTACCCGGCAATTGCTGAGAACAAGGCAATCGCCGTCATCGGCCAAACCACCGACCTCAAAGAGGGTGTACAGTTGAGCGATATTTACGGAATGAAAATAGATCTCGCCTCAATCAGGGGATTTGACCATTTTCCACAGTAAAGGCTTCCATAACAGAGAAAAAGGGAAGCCGGGGCAGAGGATATTTATTTTTTTGGGAAAGCGTGCAAAGATAGTAAATTGCCCGACCTCTCCCACGCTGTGGTGAGATGCCGAAGTGGCGGAATTGGTAGACGCCCGGGACTTAAAATCCCGTGTTCAGCAATGGACGTACGGGTTCGATTCCCGTCTTCGGCACCTTCGTTTTTCACTCTTTTCCATTCCTTTCGATGTTGCTGCGATAAAAAAACCAAACCAGAACAATCATGAGTTCGGAATTTACGAAGATATTACTGAATGAGGACGAAATGCCCCGCCAGTGGTACAATATCCAGGCTGACCTGCCTGTGCCACTTCCACCGCCTTTGGGAGCAGATGGCAACCCGATAGGCCCGGACGCCCTTGCAAAGGTTTTTCCGATGAACCTTATTGAGCAGGAGATGAGCACCGAGCGCTGGATCGATATCCCGCAGGGGGTGCAGGCGATCCTCAAACTCTGGCGTCCCTCTCCACTCTACCGTGCCCATCGACTTGAGGCTGCATTACAGACTCCGGCAAAAATCTTCTACAAAAATGAAGGGGTTTCGCCAGCAGGAAGTCACAAACCCAATTCCGCCGTTCCCCAGGCATGGTATAATAAAGAGTTCGGAATCAAGCACCTCATTACTGAAACCGGTGCTGGCCAATGGGGAAGCGCACTTGCCATGAGCTGCAAGCTTGTCGGCATCGACTGCAAGGTCTTTATGGTGCGTATCAGCTTCGACCAGAAGCCCTTCCGCAAAATCATGATGAAGACCTGGGGAGCCGACTGCATTGCAAGCCCAAGCCCGTACACCGCTGTTGGACGCAGAATTCTTGAAGAGACACCTGACACACCAGGAAGCCTTGCCATTGCCATCAGTGAAGCCATTGAGCAGGCTGTCGAGCGTGATGATACCCGCTACGCCCTCGGCAGCGTTTTGAACCATGTGATGCTGCACCAGACCATTATCGGCCTTGAAGCGCGCAAACAGCTTGAGAAGGTTAGCCTCTATCCTGATGTGGTCATCGGCTGTGCAGGCGGAGGCTCAAACTTTGCCGGTATCAGCTTCCCCTTTATCTGTGACAAAATTCATGGCCGCGAGGTTCAGATCATTGCAACAGAACCCGAAGCCTGCCCCACCCTCACCAGAGGCCCTTACGTTTATGATAACGGTGATGAGGCCAAAATGACCCCGCTGCTGGCAATGCACAGCCTTGGTCACGGCTTTATCCCGCCAGCCATTCATGCCGGAGGACTGCGCTATCACGGCATGTCTCCGCTGGTCAGCCATGTCAAGCAACTGGGGCTTATTGAGGCCACAGCCATTGGTCAGACGGAGTGCTATGAGGCAGCGCTGCTCTTTGCCCATACCGAAGGGTTCATCCCCGCACCGGAAACTTCACATGCCATAGCGCAGACCATCCGCGCCGCAAAACAGGCAACGGAAGAGGGAAAAGAGAAGGTGATTCTCATGAACTGGTCAGGCCACGGATTGATGGATTTACAGGGTTACGATGCCTTTATGAGCGGCAAACTAAGCGATTACGCACTCCCCGAAGAGATCCTGCAACGCTCGCTTTTGGCCGTGAAAGATCATCCTCCAGCTCCGCAAATCTGATACGCACACTTCCCGTTACTCTCGTTGTTTTGCAAAAAGGGAGAGGGTAACGGGGCGTTGCCTAAAACAGCAAAGAGAATCCTTTATCCTTTCGCTTAATTTTTTTTATCTCGGCTTTATAAAACTTAATCTGTTGACCACAAATAAAATCCCTGAATATTGAAATATCCTCAAGCTCTTCGGTTTTATTTAATGCGTCAATATAGTCAGCTCTATCCTCTGTGAATATTTTAATGAAAGGTTCCTGATGATACATTTGTATGTAATTCATCATTAATCTTGATGTTCGCCCATTCCCATCCCCGAAAGGATGAATATTGAACAGGTTATAGTGTAGATCCGCAGAAAGTTTTAAAATCTCATGATCAGAAACCTTGTCGAGTCTTTGGTTAACATTGTCAATAAGTTTAATCAACAAGCCCTCAACCTTGGAAAAATCAGGGAAATATTTCCTGTCTACATAGACTTGAGCTTGAGCCTTTCGAAAATCACCCAATGAAGTATCAAATGTCCCTGACATTGTATTGACCAATCCACCAGTATGCTTCATTACAAGTCCCGCAACTTGTTTTATTAAATCAACACTTATCTTTTGTTTCTGTTTTGAAATCTCTTTAAGAAACATAAATGCGTCATAATGGTCTTTAACCATCAGGTGATCAGTCAGTGGCTTTCCTTTTGCTGTAACACCATTCTCCAGCAATACTTTTGTATCATTCTCGGTTAACGAACAGCCTTCAATTTTGGTAGAATTATACACAATCGAAATCATTGAAAACTTTTCATAATCAATGACCTCTGATAATCCCATTTCAAGATAGGTCTTTTTTAATATATCTAATTCTTCCCACATAATGCTTGCAAAGATAATTC